>Ga0070734_10000268_pt1 | contig 131831 bp, 97 predicted proteins | sample Coa_R1_8_FD_66444 | JGI IMG/M metagenome (GOLD analysis project Ga0070734, IMG submission 66444) | Surface soil microbial communities from Centralia Pennsylvania, which are recovering from an underground coalmine fire - Coalmine... | ecosystem: Environmental > Terrestrial > Soil > Unclassified... | reverse complement strand
GCCAAATTCGCATTCACCAGCCTCACCCTCGGAGCCGGCTTCAAAGGAGGCGAAGTCACCCCACTCTTCTTCATCGGAGCCACACTCGGAAACGCCCTCTCAAGCATCCTCCCACTGTCGGCATCGCTACTCGCAGCGATGGGCTTCGCAGCCGTCTTCTCCGGAGCCGCCAACACCCCCATCGCCGCCAGCCTGATGGCCATCGAACTCTTCGGCCCCGAAGCTGGAGCCTTCGCCGCCATCGCCTGCGTCACCAGCTACCTCTTCAGCGGACACCACGGCATCTACCGCTCCCAACGCCTAAGCGCCCGCAAACACCCTACGCATCGAAGCCGCGATTCCAAGCCTCAATCACCCGAGTCTCCCGCTCCCACCCCAACACACTGACGCTCCCCGTCCCCAGCGCAAACAAACTCCCCGCACGAGCCTCCAAACGGATCCACCGCGCCGCCAGAATCCGCAGAATATGCGCATGAGCAAACAGCGCCACCTTCCCCCCAGCAGGAGCAGCCGCCAAAGCCCGAGCAATCACTCCATCCGCCCGCTCCCCCACATGCTCCACCGTCTCACCCCCAACAATCTCATCCTTCCAAACCGACCACCCCGGTATCTCCGCCTGAATCTCCCTCGTCGTCCTACCCTCATACACCCCGTAATCCCACTCCATCAGCCCATCGTCCACCACAGCCTGATTCCCAAACCCCGCAATCGCACAAGTCTCCCGCGCCCGCTCCATCGGACTCTCAAACACCGCGTCAAACTTCGTGCCTTTCAAATAATCCCGCAGCTTCTCCGCCCTCTTCCGCCCCTGATCCGTCAGCGGAATATCCGTCCGGCTCGTATGCTTCCCACTCAGACTCCACTCCGTCTCCCCATGCCTCACCAGCCACAGCTCTATACCTGCGCTCATTCTTATTTATCCTCTATCCTTGAAATATCAAGATGAAACATTCCATCTTCTCAAGTGCATTTTGGAGAGCCTATTGGGTATCCCTCCGTCGCAGCAAAAAAGACTCGCGTGACCGGAAACTCGCACTCCGTCTCTCGGTGTTAATTCTGTTTTTTATTCTCTATTACGGCTCTCTCCTATGGAATGCACGCGCAGGATTCGATGCAGGAACAGGTGTAATAGCCTCTATCTTTGCCTTCTTTTTTGTTACAGCCATCCTTGGAAGGTGGGTAAACAATAAACTGGACGAAAGGAAATCCCGAAGAGAGTCCGATCAATTTGTGAATAAAGATATTCGCAACAGACTCGCCTCAGACGGCTTCGCATTATCAGTTGTATTAGCTCGAGCGGGAAGCGAGCAAATGCTTAGAGAAAAGCAAATGCCGTCGGGAATAGAAGTCATTACGCGTCGAACGCACTTGGATCAGCTCCGCAAACTCGATATATGGAACGGTCTAGACGGCGGTTTGCGCAATCTCTTACTTATGCCTGACGGCCATTGGCCTGAAAATATCATCGATCTTTGGCAATCGTTCGAAACTTTACGTTGCATACGCTGGGTCCTTCGCCTGGACGAACGACTGGAACCACTCACTTACCTTCCTAAGATGGACTACAGATCGGCCTTTGAGCTGACCGAGAAGCCGGCGCGTTTGCTTTCAGGCGCGGGAATGGTAGATACATGGGATATTCGAGTAGAACGAAATGAAGCCGACGCATTTTTCTCACGCTGCTATGCCGAAGGAATTGGGCGCGGCATTATGACCGGGGTGAACGCTGACACGCATACCTGGGCAGCAGAAGTATTCGACGCAGCTAGAGATTCAGATCGCCGTGACGTTCTGGTGGCTTATGACACTGTAGGTGAACTCAACGAAGACACGTTGAGATATGTATCTGGAGTGTCGTTTCAAAGGTATCACTGCCTTCAACTCATCATGAATCTCATAGACGGAATCGATAGCTGGGAAGAATGGACCGCCCTATGCTTCCCTATTCTGCAAAAATCTGAACAGGTTGATCACGGCGAAGAACGAAATTAGCAAATCGAACGCAGATAGGTAAGCATCTTATTCTTTAAACATGGACTTCCAGCTCACCACCACCTACAAACCCCAGGGAGACCAACCCCGCGCCATCGGCGAACTCGTCTCCGGCCTCAACGCCGGCGAGAAGGACCAAGTCCTCCTCGGCGTCACCGGCTCAGGCAAGACCTTCACCATGGCCAAGATCATCGAGGAGCTCAACCGCCCGGCCCTCATCCTCGCCCACAACAAGACCCTCGCCGCCCAGCTCTACCACGAGTTCAAGCAATTCTTCCCCAACAACGCCGTCGAGTACTTCGTCTCCTACTACGACTACTATCAGCCCGAAGCCTACATCCCCTCCGGCGACCTCTACATCGAAAAAGAAGCCACCATCAACGAAGAGCTCGACAAGCTCCGCCTCTCCGCCACCCGATCCCTCTTCGAGCGCCGGGACGCCATCATCGTCTCTTCCGTCTCCTGCATCTACGGCCTCGGCTCGCCCGAAGCCTACTACGGCATGCTCCTCCTCCTCGAAAAAGGCCAGAAGATCAAGCGCGAAGACATCACCCGCCGCCTGGTCGAGATCCTCTACGAACGCAACGACGTCGACTTCCGTCGCGGCACCTTCCGCGTCCGCGGCGACATCATCGAGATCTACCCCACCTACGACGAAAACGCCTACCGCATCGAGCTCTTCGGCGACGAGATCGACTCCCTCTCCCAAATCGACCCACTCTTCGGCTCCGTCAAGCAGCGATACTCCCGCCTCCCCATCTATCCCAAGTCCCACTACGTAGTCCAACCCGAGCGCAAAAAAACCGCCACCGAATCCATCCTCGCCGAGCTCTTCGAGTGGGAGGCCCAGCTAGAAAAAGAAGGCCGCCTCGTCGAATCCCAGCGCATCCACCAGCGCACCCGCTTCGACCTCGAGATGATCAAGTCCGTCGGCTACTGCCACGGCATCGAAAACTACTCGCGCCACATGTCCGGCCGTCTCCCCGGCGAGCCCCCACCCACACTCCTCGACTACTTCCCCCGCGATTTCCTCATCTTCATCGACGAGTCCCACGTCACCATCCCACAGCTCCACGGCATGTGGCACGGCGACCGTAGCCGCAAACAAAACCTAATCGACTACGGCTTCCGCCTGCCCTCCGCCCTCGACAACCGCCCCCTCCGCTTCGAAGAGTTCGAGTCCCGCAGTGGCCAGATCATCTACGTCTCCGCCACCCCCGGCCCCTACGAACTCACCAAATCCGCCGGCGTAGTCGTCGAACAAATCATCCGCCCCACCGGCCTCATCGACCCCGTCGTCGAAATCCGCCCCGTCAAAGGCCAGATCGACGACCTCCTCGCCGAGATCCGCGACCGCACCGCAAAAAATCAACGCGTCCTCGTCACCACCCTCACCAAGCGCATGTCCGAAGACCTCGCCAGCTACTACACCGAAGTCGGCGTCCGCTGCCGCTACATGCACTCCGAGATCGAAACCCTCGAGCGCATCAAGCTCCTCCGCGACCTCCGCAAAGGCGAGTACGACGTCCTCATCGGCATCAACCTCCTCCGCGAAGGCCTCGACCTACCCGAAGTCTCCCTCGTAGCCATCCTCGACGCCGACAAAGAAGGCTTCCTCCGCTCCCAGGGCTCCCTCATCCAAACCATCGGCCGAGCCGCCCGCCACCTCGAAGGCCGCGCCATTCTCTACGCCGACAAGATGACCGACTCCATGCAGCGAGCCATCGACGAGACCAACCGCCGCCGCGAAATCCAGGAAGCCTACAACGAAGAAAACGGCATCACCCCACAAAGCATCATCCGCTCCACCGAGATGACCCTCGCCGGCATCATCAACGCCGACTACGCCGACCTAACCGACGAAGCCGAAGGCATGCCCGACTTCACCACCCAACAGGAACTAGACACCTACATAGGCAAACTGGAATCCGACATGCGCGAAGCCGCCAAAAAATTCGAATTCGAAAAAGCCGCCAAGCTACGCGACACAGTAAAAGAACTCCGCACCAAAGAATTCCTCTTCAGCTAAACGTCATTACAATACTGTTCTTTTCATTTTCCCCTTACGCAAACACCCGTCATCCTGAGCGGAGCGCAGCGCAGTCGAAGGACCCCGAAGGTATCAACACCACCGAAACCGCTCAAACCTTTTAACCACGAATCTCCAACACCTTATACTCAACCAAAACCACCAAAAAGGAAGCTACGAAGAAATGCCCGGCTACACCTACATCATGGGCAGTCACACCGGCACACTCTACATCGGCGTCACCAGCGACATTTACACCCGCGTACAACAACACAAAAAGAGCACCTTCGAAGGCTTCTCAAAAGAACACGGCTGCACGCGCCTCCTCTACTACGAAGCCCACGAAAGCATCCTCGAATCCATAGCAAGAGAGAAACAACTAAAAGGCTGGCGCCGAGAAAAGAAACTAAACCTAATCCGCACCCAAAACCCCAACTTCAAAGACCTGGCCGAACAATGGGGCTGGAAGTTCATCACCGCCCACGAAAAGATGAACCCCTAAATACAAATCAATGTGGCGGCGCTCGTAGCTCTGACGTCACATCGTACGCTTCGCCAACCAACAAACATCACTTCGGCACCCGTCTTCGCTATTCCAACCCGCCCAACACCCCCGTCATCCTGAGCGAAGCGCAGCGAAGTCGAAGGACCCCGACGCTCTATACTCACTAACATCTCTCAACCCTTTTCGACCACGATAGTAACCGACAAACCGCCGCCAAACTACGCGATACAGTAAAGGAACTTCGCACTAAAGAATTTCTCTTCAGCTGATGACTCACCGAGGTAGTAGTGAACGAAAAGAATCCGAGTGATTTGCTTTTTGAAAGATATTTAGCTAGTCAAGGCATCAAGTTCGAGTACGAACCAGAACTTGTCGGCACGAGTAACCGTATCGACTATGTTGTCCAACACCAACAAGGCTCGCTCTATTTTGAAGTTAAGCAGATCGAGGTGCCCCTTCCTCAAGGAAGATTTTTCCAATGGGATCCTTACCCGCCTATTCGTTCCCATATCCGTGACGGCGCAAAGCAGTTTAAAGGATTGCCAAACACTATTAATGCTTTAGTGTTTGCAGCAGGCCAGAACAGCTTCGTTGATTTAATGGCTCCAACCACGATCCTCGGGGCTATGTATGGGGACTTCGCATTTCGAGTTCCTGTGGACTTAGGTTCGGGAATTCCCGAAGACGCGGAGATTACAACTGGCTTCATTCCTGGAAAGGGCAAGATGGTCCAGAAGCATCAGATCCGAAATACTCGTATTTCTGCGATCGTTTCTCTCCACAACTACTACACATTCCCTAAAGAAGCAGCGCTTTACTTGAAGACAGACGACGGCAGAATTCGTGAAGAACGTGAAGCGGATCTTTGGTCCGGACGCGCGGGAATAACGGAAGAACTCACACCGTGCGTGACTGTATGGGAGAACGCCTATGCGCGAAGAAAACTGCCGCGCGACATATTTCGCGGTCCCATGGACGCTTGGTGGACGGCCGAAGATAATAGCCAATCCCTGAGTTTTATCGGTGAAAAGAGACGTCACCTTAAGATCGATGAAAGGTAAAAGTCTCCGGTGGATGGTTGTTCACAGGCGAAGCCTTTCTCTTTCCCACTCCAAGACGTTCGGGTACCCATCCGTACACGTTCTCTGCCTACCGATGGTGACTAACATGCCGATTCAAAAAAAGGCCTTGTAGCTAAGCCGGCTTCACCGGCACCAACCCATACTTCAACATCACTGCCCCCATCGCCTTAGGGTCCGGAGGCCCACCCCCTGCCAGCAGCTCACGAATCTCCCGAAAATACTCCGCCCCCAACACCCCCGGCGTGATCGTGCAAAGCACCACAGCCGGCTCATCAAACGGATTCATAAATCCATGCACCTTGCCCCGCTCAATCCACACCAAATCCCCCGTCCCCACGTCGATCGTCTCTCCCTCCAGCCTGAACTTCAGCCTCCCGCTCACCCCATACCCCGTCTCATCGAACCCCACATGATGATGCGGAACCGGCATCCCCGCCCCCGGCGCCACCGTCATCTCGAACATTGTCACGCCCGACCCGCTCGTAGGCCCATCAACCAAAAACCGCAGCCCAATCCCGCCCAACCGAATCTCCTCCACATCCACCACACCGCCCTTCACACTCATCGCATACTCTCTTTCTCTGGATTCATTCCCGGAAGAAGATAGCACCCTACTCCACCCCAACCTAACGAATAATCCTCACACGTGCCTCTTTCATCCAACCCAATCGCGAATAAGTGAAGCTGCCCAAACCTGTGGAAAAATAAAGCTGCCGAAAGTGGCATGATTTCCGCTCCCGTAATGTGCACGTCCGTTTACCACGTTTGCCACACTTTTTACCGCTAATTGACCACAAAAACACCACAACAACGACACGTTTTCTCAAAAACCCTAGCAAAAAACACACTTCACCATCGCCAAAAAATTCGCAAAAAAATCAGCGCAAAAAATATGAGCACATCCCCACAAACCCGTCACACCACCAAGCTCCTGCCAAGAGCCTTCTACTCTCGCTCCCCCGAAATCGTAGCCCGAGCCCTCCTCGGCAAGCTCCTCATCCGCGATCTCCACGGCGAGCGGCTCACCGGCCGCATCACCGAGGTCGAGGCCTACCTCGGCCTCACCGACCCCGCCTCCCACGCCTACCGCGGCCTCACCCCAAACAACTTCCCCCTCTTCGGCCCACCCGGTCACACCCACGTCTACTTCATCTACGGCATGTACTACTGCCTCAACGCATCCGCCCATCTCCCCGGCGAGGCCGGTGGAGTCCTTATCCGCGCCATCACCCCCATCGAAGGCATCGAAACCATGGCCCCCCTCCGGCGCCTCTCCCCCGACGCCAAACCCAAGCTCCTCACCGGAGGCCCGGGCCGCCTCTGCCAGGCCCTCGACATCACCCGCAAAAACTCCAACGACCTCGACCTAACCTCACCCGACTCCCCCATCCAGATCGCCGACGACGGCACCCACCCCGCCGACATCCAAATCACCCCACGCATAGGCCTCTCAAAAGCCGCCGACCGCCCCCTCCGCTTCCTCACCAGCGAAACCACCAAAACCCGATAACCAAAAGCCCACATCAAGAAACCTGTGAAAAAATAAAGCTACCGAAAGTGGCACAATTTCGCATCTTGGGAGAAAAAGCATGGCCACGGGCATCATCACCCACCCCAGCCCCTACACCGTCCCCGAAACCCTAGACCGCCTCGAATCTCTCCTCCAAGCCAAAAACATAAAAGTCTTCACCCGCGTAGACCAGAGCGGAGAAGCCGAAAAGGCCGGCCTCCAAATGCCTCCCACCCAACTCCTCATCTTCGGCAACCCAAAAGGCGGAACCCCCATCATGCTAGCCGCGTCCCTCTCAGCCATCGACCTCCCCATCAAAGCCCTAGCCTGGCAGGACGCTGAAGGCAAAGTCTGGCTAAGCTACAACGACCCGCAATACCTCAAAACCCGCTTCTCCCTCCCCGACGAACTCCTCGCGCCCATCACAGGCCTAAGCGCGGTCATCGAACAAGCCCTAACCTAACCGCAAATCATCCCTGATACCCTACCCGCGTGAAGCTCCTCAACCGAACCCTCATTGTCATTGCCCTGATCGCCTTCGTCTTGGCCCTTATCGTCACGATCAACTACAAAACCCTTCCCACCAGCAACACCGCCCAAACCCACTTCGACACCATCATCGTCCTCGGCACACCCAGCCGTTCCGACGGCACCCCATCCCCCGAACAACGCGAGCGCGTCCTCGAAGGCATCCGCGAGTACAAAGCCGGCGTCGCCCCCCACATCATCATGACCGGCGGCCCAGCTCACAACAACTTCGTCGAGGCCCACACCATGGCCCAATTCGCCGTAGCGCAAGGCATCCCCGCCTCCGACATCATCGAAGAGCCCCAAGCCCTCAACACCATCCAGAACATCTACTATTCAGCCCAGCTCATGCATCAACACAACTGGTCGTCGGCCGAAGTCGTCAGCTCTCCCAACCACCTCGGCCGCACCGCCCTCATCCTCACCACATTCGACAACGCCCAGCCCACCCTCTCCATCCACTGGCACACCCACCCCGCTTCCTGGCCACACGAGTACAGCCTCCCCCACGAGCTCCTCCTCGACTACGGAGAAGCCTTGCGCTGCCTCCAACTTCGCATTCACGGATTCCCACCATCAAAATTCCTCCCCGCACATTAGGCAATTCCCTTTCCCACCAACTCAGCTACAATTCCCCCATCCATGTAAGCTCACTTCACCCTGAAATCGGCACAACCGGCCAGCAACTATGTCCACCGCATCACTCGATCCCCGCCTCGTCCTCAACTGCACTCCCCAGCTAGCTTGCACCACCGCTCCCGATGGCACCATCAACTTCCTCAACACTCGCTGGTTCGACTTCACCGGTCGGCCCTGCTCCGACCTCATCGGCAATGACCTCGAATCCTTCTGGATCAGCTGCGTCCACCCTGATGACCGCGAGATCGTCTACCAGCAGTGGGCCGAAGGCGTTCCCCTCGGAAAGCCCTTCGAAGGCCGCTACCGCATCCTAGGCCGCGACGGCGAGTACCACTGGTTCTTTTCCAACGCCATCCCTATGGTCGAGAACGGCACCCTCATCGGCTGGGTCTGCACCTCCACCAACATCCAGCCCCAGATATCCGCCGAAGCTCGCTTCAGCCGCCTCATCGAAACCAGCTTCGTCGGCGTCTCCATCAGCGATGCTGCAGGAAACATCACCTACATGAATCCCTCGCTGCTCAAGCTCCTCGGTTACGAAAGGAACGAGGTCGTAGGACGCATGCGCTGGCAGGACCTCACCCCGCCCGAGTTCGCTCACCTCGACGCCGAAGCCGACCGCCAACTTACCGCCACCGGAGTCTGCCAGCCCTACGAAAAGGTAAATATCGCCCGCGATGGCCGCCGCATCCCCATTCTCGTCGGTGCCACCTGCATCCGCGACGAGACCGGAGCCAAAACAGAGAACGCCGCCTTCCTACTAGACCTCAGCGGCCTCAAACGCGCCGAGACCGCCCTCATCCAGTCCGAAAAACTCGCCGCCGTCGGACGCCTCGCCGCCTCCATCTCCCATGAAATCAACAACCCCCTCGAAGCCATCACCAATCTCATCTACATCGCCCGCACCCATGAGAACCTCCACCCCGAGGTCGCCGACCACCTCTCCCTAGCCGAAGCCGAAGTCGTCCGCTGCTCCCAGATCACGACCCAGACTCTGCGCTTCCATCGCCAGAGCACCCGCCCCACCGCCGTCACCGCATCTCAACTCTTCGACTCCGTCACCACCCTCTACCAAGGCCGCCTCTCCAATTCCAGCATCACCATCCACCGCGGATACATCACCCCATCCCCCTTCCACTGCTTTGAGGGCGAAATCCGCCAGGTTCTCAGCAATCTCGTCGCAAACTCCATCGACGCCATGCGAACCGGCGGCCGCATCGGCCTCCGCGCCTACGACACGACCCATTCCGCCACCGGCAGGCGCGGCGTCCGTCTCGTCCTCGCCGACACCGGCCACGGCATGCCGCCAGAAGTCATCCAAAAGATATTCCACCCCTTCTTCACCACCCGCGAGCTGGCCGGCACCGGCCTCGGCCTCTGGATCTCCAAGGACATCATCGACAGCCACGGCGGTCGGCTCACCGTCCGCAGCCGCGAAAATCACGGGACAGTCTTCAGCCTTTTCCTCCCCCTGCACCCCTAACTCTTCTTCGCCCTCCAATAGCTCGCAGGAAGCACCGCCGTCATTTCCTATGACCAAACTTGCCTATTTTTTGCACACAGGAGAAAATATTTTCCTTTTTCTTGGGCTAACTCCCTCAAAAACACAAGGTTTATGGCTCTTCCTGGATTTGGCCACTCCCGTGCATATATGCAAACCGTCTCACAGGAGTTTCTTCCCATGTCCTTTCGGCCCTTCGTTGTGCTTGTCTGCCTTGCTGCCGGATCCCTCTTTGCTGCCGCTGATACCATCCCCTACGGTAACGCCGGTACCATAGCTCCGCAGTTGTCCATCACCGCCTCCTCTACCGGCAACATCACCGGATACTTCGTCTCGCAAAGTGCAGGCGACGACGACAGCATCCGAATGATCGACGTCAACACAGGTTGGGTCAGCGACTACTTCTTCCCCAACCACGCTACCACCGCCGGTGCCACCGCCGATTTCGGTCCCGTCAACGCCGGTGACACAATCGTCTTCGAGCTCTACAACTACGCCACCAGCCAACTCTTCGCCTCCGACGGCGCTTACAGCGCTGATGGAGTCAACCATGCCTACACTGCGGCCTTCGCCGGCGGTGACCTCAGCGGGACGATCTTTCCGGCCGGAACCTACGTCGGCATGGAAGACCTGCCCAACGGCTCCTCCGACTGGGACTACAACGATGACGCCTTCCTCTTCACAAACGTCGGCACCACCCCCCACGGCGACCCTTCCCCCGTTCCCGAGCCAGGCAGCCTCCTGCTCCTTGGCACCGGAGCTCTGGGAGCCGTCGGAGCCATGCGCCGTAAACTCTTCAACTAGTCCCCTGTTCCTTCACTACCGCCATCCTTCGCTTCGTTCCAGGTAAGCGAAGGATGGCATCTTTTTCTGGCATAAAGTTAATTTGCGACACGGACTGTGCTCCCTTAGCTCCTCTCCACCACAAAGTCGTCTGGAAGCTCTGATCGAACTTGGCATAGTAGCCTACCGATAGACGATATCTGGAGAGAGTGCATGATCATCATCAACGACGAGTACGTCACCCTGGACACCCCCAACGGCCCCATGCGGACCCACATCGTCCGTCCAGCCGCCCCCGGACGCTATCCCGGCATCGTCTTCTACTCTGAGATCTTCCAGATCACCGCGCCCATTCGACGCACCGCAGCGATGCTCGCAGGCCACGGCTATGTCGTCGCCATGCCCGAGATCTACCACGAGTTCGAACCCGCCGGCACCATCTTCGCCTACGACCAGGCCGGCTCCGATCGCGGCAACGTCCTCAAAACCACCAAAACAATCGAAAGCTACGACGCCGACGCCCGCGCCGCCATCGACCACCTCAAGTCCCGCGCCGACTGCACCGGTCGCATCGGAGCCATGGGCATCTGCATCGGAGGCCACCTCGCCTTCCGCGCCGCCATGAACCCCGACGTCCTCGCCACCGCCTGCTTCTACGCCACTGACATTCACAAAGGCTCGCTCGGCAAGGGCACCAACGACGACTCCCTCCACCGCGCCGCCGACATCCACGGCGAACTCCTCATGATCTGGGGCCGCCAGGACCCCCACATCCCCCTCGAAGGCCGGCTTACGGTCCTCGCCCGCCTCAACGAACTCGGCACCAAACTAAGCTGGCACGAAGTCAACGGAGCCCACGCCTTCATGCGAGACGAAGGCGTACGCTACGATCCCGAACTAGCCCACCGCCTCTACGACCTCGTCTTCGACCTCTTCCACCTCAAACTAGCAGAAGGCGACCTTCATGGCACATAGCGAGTGAACACATAGTCGTGGGCTTTGGCTGGAGCATGACAGGAGAAGCAGGTCTTGATGATCGCTTCGCCTGTGTTTTGGGGCAGGAGCGCAGGGCTTTAGCCCGAGAAAATATCAACGTAGATCGAGGGGCTTCAGCTCCTCGCCCGCTCCGCCTAATCACCCCCGGATACCCATTCAAACGTGTCAAGCCCCAATCCCCACTAACTGACGGCAAATCTGCAAGATAGAGGTTGCATAGCAATTATGCCCATTTCTCTATAATGGATATAGAGCCCAAAAGCCTCGGTCTAAGCCCGAGGCTTTCTTTTTGGAAGAGGTATAGTTTTCAGAAAAGCAGGTACCCACAGAAGTCCGGACCTAAAGTATTACTTTTGAATACTTTGCAACACTAAGTGTATGAGGGGAGGTACTAGTTGCATAGAAAGCGAACCGTTGCGATTGGCTTCCTCCTGCTCTGCCTCCTAAGAGCAACCTCTTGGATAATTCCTTCCAACCCGAACTCACTACCCGCGACCGAGCAGCAAGCGATCCTGTACGGTATCGTCGGAATCAGTGGACTCCTGTTCGCTGGCCGGGGATTATCAGACCGCCTGCGAACTTCTATCTGGGCTTCGTTGTCCATCACTAGCGTGGGGTTGCTTGGGCTCCCAGTCGTGCTGATTGGATGGACGCACGGAGGCATCACGGAGACCGGAATATCCGCACTATTCGCAGCAGTCCCCGCAGTAGTAGCGATCGGAATGGCCACAGGAACCGAGGAAGCAGGACGCAAATTCCTGACCCCGGCACTCGTCGCATTCGGAGGCGCTCTATTACTCCTTCCGGTTGGTTTGCCCGGGTCTCTTCTAGGCGACCTGAAACTAGCCGGATTGATCCTGGCGATTCTCTTGGTCGGCATCTGCAGCGTGCGAATATTCCGGCTCTTACAGCCGCTCGCCTACCTGGATGCTGTCGTGATCATCGGGCTCTCAAACGCAGCCTTCCTGACGATCTACTGCATCACAAACGGCTCGCTCTTATGGCGATGGAATCAATTGACCCCCATCGCCTCCATCGCATCGCTCATCGACCTGATCGAAATAACATTGCTGATCTGGCTCCTACGAGAGATGCCACCGATCCGCCTGTCCGCCCGTTCTCTGGTGATTCCTCTCTTCACCGTGATCGAGGGATACATCGTATTGCGACCGCAGATCACCGTAAGGCTCACCGTCGGTGCCGCCCTACTCATCGCTGGTGCTGCCTGGATTCTCTTTGCCAAAATCGAAGAGAATGAGCCCGTATTGTCACTGCACTGATTCTTTTCTACAGGAAGTTTGGAGGTAAACTGCGAGGGATGGCTGCTTCCATGTACATCGTAGTTGAGGGTGAAGACCCCGGGTTCGACATCTTCGTGAACGGCCGCTCGCTCGCACGACACGAAGACGCACTCGAGAAGCTCGCCCTCCGCCAAGGAGTGAAGCCCCTCATCGAATTCTTCTCCGCCGACGAGAACTCGATGTCCCTTCTCATCGAAGAAGGTGCAGGCAACAAGGAGTTGATCCAGCGGCTGCCACCCCCACAGTGGTATTCGCCAGACGACGGACTCATCACCGTGCAGGCGCTGGTTCGAGCCCTTGAAGATGAACCACAACAGCTCGGCTCCGAGGGCGAGCAGGTACTCTCCGAACTCCTCGAATATCGCAAGGTACTCGAAAAAACCAAATCCCGCGATCTGCGTTGGCACCTCGCCGTTAGTTGGCGATAAAGATATAAGTAACTCCGACAGTGCGATTTATTTGATGACCTGAAGACTTGGTTGGAGGATCTTGAAGATGCTCCCGCCTATCTCTGGAAACTGGTAGGCAAACCAGGTCAGGACTGGTATGGCTCCAAAGCTGATGACGCGGATGTAGAAATCGCGGCCGAGTTCGTTAGGCTTGGTGTCGGTGATGCGGCTGAGGATGGCGTTGCGGTGCATCTGTGCAAAGACCCAGATGAAGCCACAGCCGAGGAAGACCATCAGAAGGGTGAAGCACCAGTCGATAAGTTGGTGGGGTTGGAAGGGGTAGGAGTTCCAGGCGATGATAGCGAATACGAAGGCCGATGAGACGAAGAGCATGAGATACCGGGTGTTGACGAGGACCGCGCGAATAAGCGCAACATAACGGATGGTGAGGAGCTCTTCGGCCAAACGAATATGAGTGGGGTCTTCCGGTGCGTTGGGATCGGGTACAGATTTGGAGCTATCGGAACCGGGGTGCTCCCCTTCCCCCTCCTCAACGAAGCCAATGCGCCGCTCGTTCCAGTAGGGGATGAGGAGGTAAGCGAGGAGATGTTCGCAGAATTTCGCATACAGCATTTCGATTCTGTAGATATAGCCAAGATCGTAGCGGTGATCCTCTTCGGGTAGATCGTCATCACCTGGAGGAGCGGCAGGGGGTTTGGGTTCAGGTTTCGGCGGCGGTCGCATGGTGATGCGCTTACGCAGTTCCGTGATCTGATCAATGAGCTCATCATAAGTATCGGAAAGGTCTTTCCAATGGTCCCCCTCGCCGATTGCTTGGGCGAGGTCAGGATTATTGATGAGTTGGCGCAGGGATTCGGTAGAACGAGCCATATCGCGCCACCGGAAATGGAGGCTGCTCTGGGAAAGCATGGTCATCCAGCCGACATCCTTGAGGCGGGTAAAGGCAAGACGGAGAGGTGTGCGCTCGAGCGGTTCCAGAAGCCCACGACTCAGCGCACCCCAGATGAAGATCATACGCAGCCAGCCAGTGAGCGCGACCATGATGAGTGGAAAAAAGAGCGTGGCAATGAGGAACTCGTATGCTGTGGGCCAATGTCCGGGATGTAGAAGGAAACGTTCCAGGCTTTGAATATGACCGCAGAAGATACAAATCGCGAACAGGCCGAGGTAGATGGCGAAGAAGATCGCGTTCAGTTTGGTAGCCGACCAGCCGGTGAATCGGCGGATCGTCTCTCGCGTGATCAGAAGACATGTGACGTTTTCTATAAGACAGGAGTCGATGGGGGTTTTACATTGCGTCAGAGCGCTGTCAGAGACGAAGAGTGGATAGGGGCTTTTGGTCGGCACAGTATCTGGAAGCCTTGGCCTGCTCATCGTGGAAAAACGGAGACGAGCGGTCTGGAAGACGGACCAGAGATACCAACTGAAGAGAAGAAGGAGGATTGGGACTACGGGAGAGACTCCGCTTGTGGGATGAAGCGAGCGGTAGCTGAAGAATGGTCCTACATAGGATGCTGTGCCGTCTACTGTCGTCCGGAGACATATCCATATCCACAAGAGAGGGACAGCGACGACCGTAATAAGTGCCACCAAATTGAAGTAGGGATAGAGGCGAGTAGTTGATTCAGGGTTGATGCCCTTCGCGCGCCCGGAATGGGGAAGGGTGCGGCTTAGGGTGGCTATAAGAGCGACAAATCCGGAGAGTAGTGTGATGGATGCAGCGGTGAGGCTAGGAGTATCTACAAAATAAAAACGGTTTATCGAAAACAAGGGAAAGAGCATGGCAAAGAGCGGAAATGACACCACGAAAGCCATGGAGAAGAGAACAGATGTGCCGATGTTGATGTAGACCGATCTTCGGCGAGGTTGGTCGTTCTGGCGAACGGCGAGATCGCGGGTAAAAGCTGACCAGTATTCGGCAGACAACATGACGGTGGTGTGGCCGATGCACAGACTGGTAATGAGGGTGCAGAGGATAAACCAAAAGAGCGAGGGAGCAGAGTTGGGAGACGCTGGGGCAAGACGGGGCCTGAACTGACCATCTGTCTGCGAACAGACCTTGAGTCTACCTTCAACAATATTGGGCAGGATAGTCCGTGTATCGCTTGCGCATGGACTGAGAATTCCAAGGGGATAGTAACCATCCCCGCCAACGGTGGTGGCCCAGAGTGGAATCTGCGTCGTGTCGTTCGCTGTGCGTTGATAACCGGCGAAGGTTGGCTTCGGGTTTGAGGTGCCGAACCAGAAGATGTAGCTTGCTGCATTGTAGGCACGCTCGGCGTGCGCGTCGGAGAAAGCACGTGCGGAGCCATTGGCGTTCTCGAGATCGATCAAGGTATAGGGAGTGATGACAATAGAGCCAAGGTAAGGGACGTTGTCGATGTCGCGCTCAATAAGCAGGTCGCCCCCGTTGTAGAAGACGAGTCTCGCATCGGGGCAGGCGCGATGGAGGAATTGAGCGAGAAAGATCTCATCGAGGATATTGGAACCGGCGATAAGGATGTACTGCGTGCGGTTGCGCTGGAGTTGACGGGCGATGGCCATCAACTCGGCCTCCTGGGAGAGTGGAGTTTGGGCACTGGAGAAGTGAGGGACGGTGTCGTCGGCGTCAGAGTCCTTAAGCGAAAGGTTGAGATAGGGACTGGGCGCGGCGCTGGACTCGCCGGATGACTTTCCCCCTTGGTCGATCTGAGCGTTACGCAGTAGTGATATCTCGCGAGGAAAGCGGATCTGAATTCCGCCTTGCTTCCCACTAGCATTTGCGTCACCGAATACTGTTCCCTCCTCTACGAGAATCGCGATGCGTCGGACATCGTAGCGGGATTTATTAAGAGCGTCGAAGAGCCGCGACAATTCGAAGCCTGTGTTTTCGGCGAAAGAGACATAAGTTATCTTTTGCTCGCCCTTCTTCTGCGAATTGAGTTCGCTGTTTGCGATTCCAGTAGAGGTCTCGCCAGCAACAACGATTTCGGGAGGAGCGTGATCAAACTTCGCGTTTTCGAGACCTTCTCTGAGTGATGCCGCTGAACCGGAAGAGAACGGGCCTATGATGGCAAGTCGATTCCCTTCTCCCATGGACAGCCTGGCTTTGTAGTCCTTCTTGAGCATCGCCTCATACCGCAGTGCGTTGCGAAGCTGAGTTCCATTCACGCCGAGTGCGGGGGTTTCACCGACGAGAAATAGGTAGATAACGCGGTGATAGCCGGACCAGGCTACGTCGGATTCTCCGACTCCAGCCTTCGGGGCGAATTTGAGAATGATGAGACCAGGCTGCTGCTCTCGTTTAAGGTCCTGCTCGCTCTCGGGTGGGATCGTGGATGAGTCTCCAGAGGATGGCGGAGCGATGCGACTCTTCCAAGGAAGCCAGTATTGGCTTTCTAGAAAGCGGTTGTCGGATGCGGCCTGCATGAAGGCATCGATGGTTCGGTCGAATTCGAGCGCGAAGTGGCTGTGGATGGGGTCGGGAACGGTTGCAATGATGGCACGGATGTCTGGCTCGTGATCGGGTTCTGGAGGGGGGATGCCCCAGTTGTCACTGGCGCAGCCGGTTTCGGGGTTGTCGGTAGATGCGGTTGCTGGAGAATCGGCTTTGACGGCGGCTTGTTTTATGGATTTAGTCGATTGCGGAGACTCTTTAGCGGCTGGAGGTTCTTTCCATCGGGCGGCGCTCCAGTAGCTGCAGGAGGCGAGCCACGGGCCTTCGCCGGTGACTACAGATTGAGCAGATGTGGGCCGTGATTTTGAGGCGCTAGAGCTTCCATCACGACTTATGGTGGCGTGGAACATGGCTCCGGCCAGAGCGGCTGCTCCGATACCGGCGGCTCCCAGTCCTCGCTTCATCTCCATTGCTGCGCTCGCATGGCTGCGTTCCTCGATGATTCTGGATACGGGCCCGACTGCGTTAGAGAGGATCTAGCCTTTGGTGGAGCGAAGTTTAGCACAGGCCCATCGTGCGGGATGAGTCTTTCGTTTGGTTCACCCGTGGTGGGGTGGGCTACAAGGCGTGGTGGAAGCCGTCCTTTTGCGTGAGGTGGACTTCAGTCTTGAAAAGAGCGCTGAGGTGGGGGGCGGTGAGGAGTTCAGACTTGGGGCCGTCGGCTACGATGCGACCATCCTTCATCATCAGGATGCGGTCGATCTCGGGGATGATGTCGGAGACGTGGTGGGTGATGAGGAGGATGCCGGTTCCCTGCTGGGCCAGGCGGCGTAGGAGGTCGCGGAGGTCTTGCTGGGCGGCGATGTCGAGGGCGTTGGAGGGCTCGTCGAGGAGGAGCATCTGGCGGTCTGAGCCGGTGCTGGAGGAGCCTACGAGAGCGCGGCCGATCATGATGCGGCGCTGCTGGCCGGCGGACATTTCTCCTACGGGTTTGTTGGCCAGGGGGACGGCGCCGATCTGCTCGAGGACTTCGTCGGCGCGGGTGCGCATGGCTTCGGTGACGGTGAGGTTGGGCCAGAGGGTCGAGCTTGAAAAGAAGCCGGTGAGGACGGCGTCGCGGCCGGTGGTGGTCAGGGTTTGGCGGCCGGGGAGCTCAGCGGAGACCACTCCGAGGCGTTTCTTGAGCTCGGTCAGGTCCCAGCGCTCACGTCCGAAGATGCTGACGGTTGTGTCGGGCTGGGCGATGGGGTAGCACTCGCAGGTGATGGTCTTGATGAGGGTCGACTTGCCGCAGCCGTTGGGGCCGAGGATTGCAATATGCTCGCCGGCGTTGACTGAGAGGTTGATGTCGTGGAGGACGATGTTTTCGCCGCGAGCTACGTTTACATGGGCCAGGTGCAGGAAGGGTGTCATGCTCACCTTAGAATACTGTTCCTCGTGGCGACTGCGGATCTTCAGGCTGTGTTGTAAATTAGCAGACTTCAATGGACTCCCAAGGGGTACATTTTCGCGCAAAGTATTCAATATAAAAGGTTTGGCTTTGGGCTTCCGTTTACTGTGATACGGAAAGTCTCTGGATTCAGGGGTTTGATGAATATGGCAGACGCAAAGTATTGATTTAATGATCCCTAGCGGGTAAGCCTCCTTTTGGATTTGAAATTAAAGAGAAAGCCCCGGTGGTTGGCCGGGGCTTTTATCTCTATATCTAGTATAGCGAATTGGGTGGAATTACTATGCACGCGAATCTTCGTGATTGGTGCGGCGATTTGCTATTTGGGGGCTTGACAGGTTTTGCTGTGGATAAATTTTCGGGGTTGGGGAGCGATTCCAAGGACGAAGGACAATTCTGCCCAGATACTTGCTCATGCCGTAATCAGGCTGTTGAATAGGGGATGGTGAATAGCCGGCAGTATATCTAAGGATCGGATAATCAACAGTTGAACAAGCTCGGTGTACTGACCTTACTCTCGATCGTCGTTGGCGGGCCGGCTGTCGGCCAAACACGTGACTCCCATGCAGGACTACCGCACCTCGAAAAGCGTGGAGGTGCAACCCAGCTCATCGTTGATGGCAAGCCTTTTCTGGTTCTTGGGGGAGAGCTGCATAACTCCAGCTCCTCCAGCGTTGCGTACATGAAGCCGGTTTGGCCGCGGCTCACAGCAATGCACATGAATACAGTGTTGTCGCCTGTCGCATGGGAGACGATCGAACCTGAAGAGGGGAAGTTCGATTTCAGTGTGGTGGATGGGCTTCTAGAAGGAGCACGCGCGAACAACCTCAAACTTGTAATTCTGTGGTTTGGCGCATGGAAGAATACGTACTCCAGCTACGTGCCAGCCTGGGTCAAGACTGATACGGAACGGTTCCCTCGCGTTCAGACCAGCGACGGCCGAAGCACAGAGCGACTATCGCCTTTCAGTACGGCTGTTCGGGATGCAGACGCGCGCGCCTTCGCGAGACTGATGCGTCACCTGCGAGAGGTGGATGGAGATACGCATACTGTGCTGATGGTGCAGGTCGAAAATGAGGTCGGTGTGATTCCTGAATCACGGGATCATTCGGCTGTCGCGAATGCCGCTTTCTCGGGAGCGGTACCATCAGCCCTCATGAGTTTTCTGCAGAAGCATCGGACAACATTGGATCCGGAGTTTCGCGCAGCCTGGGAGGCGGCGGGCGGGAAGACCGCGGGGACGTGGCAGGAGGTGTTCGGCAAAACTTCTCTGACAGATGATCTCTTCATGGCCTGGCACTACGCCACCTACATCGAGCATGTAACGGCAGCAGGCAAGGCGGAGTACCCTCTACCGATGTTCGCGAATGCTGCGCTGATCCGGCCTAATTATGAACCAGGACAGTACAACAGCGGTGGTCCGCTTCCCCATTCGATGGATGTATGGCATGCCGGAGCGCCGTCTCTTGATCTTTTGTCGCCCGACATCTACTTCAATGAATTTGCGCTGTGGGCAGGCAGGTATGCGCGTCCTGACAACCCGCTCTTCATCCCGGAGGCGCAAGGGGGGGCAGCGGGCGCCGCTAATGCGCTTTATGCTTTTGGACATCTGTCGGCTATGGGATTCTCTCCGTTTGGCGTCGACGATCAAGGTAACGCTCCGCTCGACCTGGTGGGTATCACCAATTCTTCGGAGCGCCCGGATAACTCCGCTATAGGCAACGTGTATAGCGAATTGTCCAAACTGGCGCCGATGATTCTGGAAAAACAAGGAACGGGTGGCGTCACTGCCGCGCTCATGGAAGGCGAAGCACAGCGGTCGGCGAGGCTTTATCTCGGTGACTATACAGCGACCATGACTCGGGCTGGAGGTTCGTCCGGCGCGGGAGCGCGACTGGCTGCGATGTTTATTCAGACGGGCCCGAATGAATTTCTGGTTGCAGGCAGCGGCGATGCTCAGATCACCTTCTCGACGGACAAACCCGGGCTACCCATTGTTGGCATTGAGAGTATCGACGAAGAGTTCTTTGAGAATGGAGCCTGGGTGCCGGGAAGGCGTCTGAATGGTGACGAAAACTCTCAGGGGCAGGCCTTGAGACTCTATGCTTCTGATTTGGCTCAAGGCAAAATTTATCGAGTGCGGCTTTATCGCTATCGCTAGCCCAGAGGTCACGACCTCGTTAGCTACTCTACGGCTTGCTTTGCGTTGTAGCCGTCGCGGGCGATGACGGAGTACTTGAGGGGCTTGTGCTTCTCGTCCTGCATCTGGAGGGGGTGGCCTTCGTTGTCGACCAGGAGCACTTTGATCTTGCGGTAGGAGCCGTCGTTCTTGTTGTTGGTGGGGCGGTAGGTGAGGACGTACTGGTTGCGGATGGAGTCGTTGATAGTGCCGAAGACGTCGGGCAGCGCACCCTGGAAGACGGGTTTGAAGCTCATGCCTCCGGTCATGCGGGCGAAGGTTTGCATCTGGTTGTCCGCCTGGAGGTAGTTAAGATCACGGATGGCGCCGCCCATGCCGCCGTGGCCTTCGGTCATCTCGCGGACCATGCCGCCGGTGCTGATGGTGAAGATGGTGACGTTGGGAGTGGCCTTGATCTTGGCGAGGATCTTGTCGAGAGTGATCTTGGAGAAGGTGTCGCGACCGGTGCCGATGAGGATGATGTACTTGCGGCCTTCGATGCGGCTGGTGCGGTCGAGTGTCTCGTAGAGGGCGTCGAACAGATTGGTGTCGGAGAAGCCAGGGATGATTAGCGATCCGAGGGCGCTGCCGATGACGTTTTTGTCGTTGGTGAAGTCGGTGAGGATGTGGGTGCGGAGGTCGTAGGTGACGACGGCGACGTAGTCGTCTTTGCGCAGAGTGTTGAAGAACGTGAAGGAGGCGTTCTGCATGTCGTTAATGAAGTAGTAGCTGTTGGATGCGAACTCGAGCAGCATGACGGCGGTGATGGGGGTCTGGGCCATATGAACGCTGGTGACGGTCTGGGGAACGCCGTCTTCGAGGACAAGGAAGTTGGGGGCTTTGAGGCCGGGGACGAACTGGTGGGTCTTGTCGAGGATGACGTTAACGTCGAGGTTGACGATGGGGACGTCGACGCGGAGGGAGTAGGTCTCGTTGTTGGGGTTCTTGACCTTGGGTTCGGCTGGGGCGGCAGGGGGTGGGGGCTCGTCGGCCTCCTTCTTTTTCTTGAGGACGATGGTTCCGGAGTCGGTTTCGGGGCCAGCGGAGTCGGAGGGCTGGTCGGGCTTCTGCTGCTGGGCCGGGGGCTGCGTCGCGGGAGTGGTCTGACCGTGAGCAGACGGCAGGGCAATCAGGGACGCGAGAATAAGCAGAAAAAGTGCCGGGGCCGGCTTGCGGGAGACGCTGAATCGACGGGAACGGTGAGTCATCATCTAAAACTTTACTCCGAATGTTGGACGCTCACGGGGGTCTCTGGTGAGAGGAGAGCGTTTTGGAGAGAATATCCGTCTAAATATGGGCGCCCGCTATACGTAGGGATGCGAGACGCTCTAATCTGGTAGACGTGAATATTCCGCTAAAGACGCGACGGGCGGTGCAGGGTCTGGCTGTGTGCTGGATACTGACGGGTTTGGCCGGTGCCTACGGGCAGGGTGTGACTGTTCCTGCGAGTGCTGCTGCCGCCATGGGTGCTGGGGGGCAGCGGATCTTTCCCCTGTCCGAGGTGAAGCGAGGGCTGCATGGAGTTGCGTATACGGTATTTGAGGGGGTGAACCCGGAGCCTATGGAGGTGGAGATCCTTGGGGTTCTGAAGGAGGCGCTGGGACCTGGACAGGACATGATTCTGGCTCGGCTGCATGGGGAGAAGCCGGAGTATACGGGCGTGGTGGCGGGGATGAGCGGAAGCCCGGTCTACATCGATGGTCGGCTGGTGGGTGCGTTGAGCTATCGGATTGGGCAGTTTAGCAAGGACCCGATTGCCGGAATCACGCCGATTGAGTACATGCTGGAGGTTCGTGACGGGGCCGTGCAGGCTGCGGGAGCGAGCGGAATCAGGCAGGCCAGCACAGCGGGCGGACAGGCTGAGGTGCAGCCGATGGAGACTCCGCTGGTGTTCGGGGGGTTCAGCCAGGAGGCTGTGGATCGGTTTGGGGATCGTTTTCGGGCGCTGGGTCTGACGCCTGTGGCGGGTCTGGGCGGGTCGGATGCGAAGGCGTTGCAGCCGGAGCCGGTGGTGCCGGGGTCGGCGGTGAGTGCGGTTCTGGTGCGTGGGGATCTGTCGATGGCGGGAACTTGTACGGTGACTTATGTCGATCCGACGCAACTGCTGGCGTGCGGGCATCCGATTACGCAGTATGGACCAGTAGATATGCCGATGACGAAGGCGATGGTGGTGGCGACTCTGGCCTCTCCGCTAAATGCTTTTAAGATTGTGAACACGACCGAGACCGTGGGGGCGTTTACCGAGGATAGAGCTTCGGCGATTCTAGGGCGGTTCGGGGTAAAGGCTCGGATGATTCCGGTGACCGTCGAGGTAGTGCCTACCCCTATGGATGGCAAGGCGCGGCCGCCACGTACGTTTCATTTTGAGGTGCTGGATAACCGGCAACTGACGCCGTCGGCGGTGCTGGTGTCGGTGTATCAGAGTTTGCAGGGGACCAATGCAGCAGCAGCGGAGACGAGCTTCCGGCTTACTGGGGAGTTGGCCGTGGAGGGTCAGCCGCCTGTCCAGTTGAAAGCGCTGATCGCGCAGAACGATTTGAACTCGGGTGCTATTAATACAGCTCTGTTTGTGGGGGACCGTTTCGGCAGGCTCTATGGAAATGCCCTGGAGCAGCCAGTGATTACGGGGATGCAGCTGAAGATGGAGGCAATTGCTGAGCGCAGAACGGCGCTGATCGAGTCGGCGAGGCTGAGCAAGATCGAGGCGCGTCCGGGCGAGACGATTGAGGTGGAGGTCACGGTGCATCCGTATCAGGCTGCTGCCCGCGTGGTGCGTGTGCCGGTGACGCTGCCCGCGGAGCTTACGCCCGGGACGCTGCGCGTGATGGTGAGCGATGGGGCTTCGGTAGATAAGTTGACTACGCCGCCGGGAGCTGCGGCGCAACGAGCGTCTGGAGTGGCTGACACGGTGGCGCAGATCAATCGACTGCACGACAACGACCGGGTGTATGTCACGCTGCTTGACCATGCGGCTCAGGCGGTGCTGGAGAGCGAGACGCTGCCGGCGGTGCCGTTATCAATGGCCAATGTCCTGAGTCCGCTGAAGGATGCACAGAAGATGCAGCTGACAGGGGAGAGCCTGGTCGAACTGGGTTCGGCTGAGACAGGTTATGCTGTGACCGGATCTCAGACTCTGAACCTTGTTGTGCGGTAAGGAGTTGGACGGCATTACCGAAGTAAGGGTTGAGGCTGCACTTGTTCTCTGCCATGGGTGACGTTCGGGTGGGTCTTTCGTTCGCGGGTTTATGTGGAGTTTTGCGCGGGGGGATGTTGTAGCATCAAACAACAGCGCGGACGAGTACATTGGCGCTCAGAAGGAAACAGATTTCGAATGAGTGAATTTCATGGGTTGGCTGTGCATGCGGCCGGTGCACATTTGCTGCCGTACAAGTACGATCCCGGCGAGTTGCTTGCAGATGAGGTCGAGATCAAAATCTCTCACTGTGGCGTGTGTCATAGCGATATTCATCTGATCGACAACGATTGGGGCATGAGCAAGTATCCGTTTATTCCTGGCCATGAGGTCGTGGGGACTGTGGTGGGGGTGGGTAGCGATGTGAAGAGCCACACCGTCGGCCAGAGAGTGGGCGTGGGCTGGCAGGCCGATAGCTGTGGGATATGCGAATGGTGCCGGCAGGGTGATGAGCATCTCTGCGCCAAGTCGCAGCCGACGTGCGTGGGGCGGAATGGCGGCTATGCAGATCGGGTTCGGGTGAACTGGCGGTTTGCGATTACGATTCCTGATGCGCTCGATAGCGAAGGCACTGCACCCCTGCTCTGCGCGGGAATTACGGTCTATGCACCGTTGCGGAACCACGGAGTGAGGCCATCGTCGCGAGTCGGTGTGATCGGAATTGGCGGTCTTGGACATATTGGAATTCAGTTTGCCAAGGCGTTTGGTGCTGAGGTGACGGCGTTTTCGACCTCGAAGGACAAAGAGGCAGAGGCGCGGGAACTAGGGGCTCATCACTTTGTGAATACGCGTGATACAGGCGCTCTGAAGAAGGTTGCAGGATCGTTTGATTTTCTGCTCTCTACCGTTAGCGCCGATCAGGATTGGCAGGGGTATGTGAATGCTCTACGACCGAAGGGAATGATGTGTGTGGTTGGCGCTGCACCTTCGCCGATTCAGCTTCAGGCCTTCGCGCTGATTGGGCAGCAGCGGGCGGTATCGGGGAGTCCGACGGGAAGTCCGCGCGATCTGCATGAGATGCTGGATGTGGCGGCTCGTCATGGAGTGAAAGCCGTGACCGAACGGTTTGCCATGGCCAAGGCGAACGATGCCGTCACCAAGGTGAAAAAGAATCAGGTTCGGTACAGGGCTGTTCTAACGAACTAACTTTAAGGCGATTGGAACGTGGGCGGAGGCTTCGGCTTCCGCCTTTTTCTTCTGCGTGCTTTAGACTCAGGAACACGATGATGCGACGAGGATTTGTAACCGGTTTGGTCGTGGCGGCTTCCCTGCTGCCGGGGTTTTCTGGCGGATTTGCGGAGGCGCAGGGGACGAAGCTGTGGAGCGTCAGCCGCTACGACGAGATGGAGAAGGGCTCGGCGGATGGGGTGGCGATTCGAAACGATGGGCGGCTGGAGGCTGGGCCGGCTATCTCTCTGCTGTATACGACGGGGAAGAATTACGTTTGGTCTCTGGCGACTGATGCGGCGGGGAATGGCTACCTCGGACTGGGTGGGACATCTGCGGGGTCGGCTGAGGTGATGAAGGTTTCGCCGGATGGGAAGTCGACGAAGGTCTTCGAGGCGAAGGAGCTTGCGGTACAGGCGCTTCAGGTTACCGCAGATGGCAGTGTGCTGGCGGCTACTTCTCCTGATGGGAAGGTCTATCGGATTCCCGCAGGTGGCGGAACTGCTTCAGTGGTGTTCGATCCGAGTGCTACGGAGGAGAAGCCGAAGTATCTTTGGGATCTTGCTGTGAGCAAAACGGGCGCTGTCTATGTGGCGGCTGGGGCTCCGGCGGTGGTGTATCGGGTGCCTGCGGGTGGAGGTAAGGCGGAGGTATTGTTCAAGACCGCCGACCAGCATATCCGGTGCCTGTTGCTTGGAGCGGATGGGATGCTTTGGGCGGGGACAGATGGCGCGGGTGTGATCTACCGGATCGACACGAAGGTTGCGGGAGCGAAGCCTTTTGCGGCCTATGCGGCTTCGCGGCGGGAGATTACGGCGCTGGCGATGGATCCTGCCGGGAACGTCTATGCTTCTGGTGTTGGTGCGAAGGGCGCGATGACATTACCGCCTCTGCCGGCGACGGGAAATGTGGGCGTGACCGTAACGTTTGTACAGCCGGGTTCTTCGACGGCGGCTGGTGCGAATACGCTGGTTCCCGATGGAACGGAGATTTATAGGATTGCCACAGATGGGACTCCGCAGAAGCTGCTAACGCTGAAGGATGATGTCGTCTATGCACTAACGGTTCGGGATGGGAGTCTGTTGGCGGCTACGGGCAATCGGGGGCGAGTGTATCGGGTGGATGTCGGGATGCCGGGAAGGTTTACGGATGTAGCGCATCTAGAGGCGTCGCAGGCTATGGCGTTTGCCGCTGTGAAGGATGGCCTGCTCGTCGCAACGAGTAATAGCGGGAAGGTTTTTCGACTGAAAGATGCGGTTTCGCAGGATGCGACTTACGTCAGTGATGTGTTTGATGCGCAAGGCTTCTCGCAGTGGGGGCGCGCGGAGGTGCGGGGCGGGGCCCCGGCTGGATTTGATTTGTATGTGCGGAGTGGGAATGTGGAGAGTCCGCTGATGGGGTGGAGTGAGTGGGCTCGGGTCGGGGCGGATGGGGGAGTGACTGTTCCTGCGGGGAGGTATGTGCAATGGAAGGCGGTGTTGCGGGGTGGCGGTGCGGTGGAGTCGGTTGGGTTGAACTATCTGTCGAAGAATATGGCTCCGGTGGTCGATGATGTGGTGGTGCAGCCGGGGGCTCGTGTGGCTGCGGGTGGTAGTGCTCCACCGAGCAATACGGTGCAGGTGGCGTTTCCGACGGCTGCGGGAGCTTCGCCCATGCTGAGTTTTACGCAGGATGCAAGTCTGGCTCCGCTGACCGCACAGAAGGACAAGAACGCTGTTACGGTGCGCTGGCTGGCGCATGACGACAATGGCGACGACCTGATGTTTTCGGTCTGGTACAAGGGTGTCGGCGAGACGAACTGGCGGCTGCTGAAGGACAAGCTCAGCGATCGGTTCTATAGCTTCGACGCTTCCCTGCTGCCGGATGGGAGCTATCAGTTGAAGGTGGTGGCTAGCGATGCACCTGAGCATACCGACGCCGATACGCTGTCGGGCGATCGGGTGAGTAGCGTGTTTGTGGTGGATACCACTCCACCGGTGCCGGGGGCGTTGGCGGCTTCGCTGGTGGCGGGATCGCCGGACAAGCTTCACGCGACGCTGGAGGCTCGGGATGCTACTTCGCCGATTGCTCATGCGGAGTATTCGATTGATGCCGGGCCGTGGCAGTATCTGGAGCCGGTGGGGAAGGTTTCGGATGCGCTGACGGAGCGGTATGACTTTACTGTGCCTGTTCCGGCGACGGTTGGGCCGGTCACAAATGCGAAAGAACATGTGCTGGCGGTGCGGGTATATGACCGCTACGAAAATATGGCTGCGGTGAAGACGGTCGTTCGGTAACGGGAGAGGGGGATAGTAAGCTGGGAACCGATGCGATTTGAACTATTTATAGCGGCGCGGTATCTGCGGGCTAAGCGGCGGCAGGCGGTGGTGGGGGTGATTACTGCGATCTCGGTGATTGGGGTGGCTGCTGGCGTAGCTGCGCTGATCACTGCGCTAGCAATTACGAACGGGATGCGGCGGGATTTGCAGGAGCGGCTGGTGGGGTCGACTGCGCACGTGGAGCTGATGCGGGTGGCGGCGGATGGGATGCGCGACTGGCGGCCTCTGCTGGAACGGCTGCGGAGGGTGCCGCATGTGACGGCGGCTGCTCCGGGGCTTTATGGGCAGGTGTTGATCTCGCGGGGGGCGAGGAGCGGTGGGGCGTTGATCAAGGGGGTGATCCCCGCGGATGAAAAGACGGTGGGGGATTTGCTGCAGGCGATTAAGGAGGGGTCGGCGAAGGAGTTGGAGCCGGTGACTCCTGGCGGCATAGATCCCACCCTTCGCGGTGAGAGTGCGAAGGATGGGGCACCCGGTTTTGCGGCTGTACACGCAGTACCTCCGATTGTGATTGGGGGCGACCTGGCAGAGACGCTCGGGGCGAAGGTGGGGGATACGGTGCTGGTGACTAGTCCGCAGGGTGAATTGACTCCGTTGGGACTGGTACCTCGGTATCAGCGGTTCATGGTGGTTGGAATCTTTAGATCGGGGTTTTATCAGTATGACTCGAGTTATGCGTTTACTCGACTGGCGGATGCGCAGAGGCTGTTTAGCGAGCCGGATCTGATCTCGGTGATCAGCTTCAAGGTGGACGATCTTTATCGCGCCGATACGGTTGGTCGTGCGATTGAGGCGGAGGCAGGTAAGGGCTTTCAGGCTACGAACTGGATGGAGCAGAATCGCGAGCTGTTTCGCGCGCTGAAGCTGGAGCAGGTGGTAACGTTTATTGTGCTCGCGCTGATTGTGTGTGTTGCCGCGCTGAATATTTTGATTGCGTTGACCATGATGGTGATGGAGAAGACTCGCGATATCGCCGTGCTGATGAGCTTCGGGGTGCGGGCGGAGCAGGTGCGGCGGATCTTTCTGCTGCAGGGGTTGCTGATCAGTGTGATTGGGACGGTGCTGGGGTTGATCGTGGGATACACGCTGAGTTGGCTGGGTGGGCACTACCGGTTTATTCATTTGGATGCGGCGGTTTATTCGATTGATTATCTGCCTTTCGCGCCGCGGGTTTGGGATGCTGTGATTGTGGCTGCGGTGTCGTTGGGGGTTAGTTTGGTGGCTACGATTTATCCGAGTGGAAGTGCGGCGAAGGTGCTACCTGCGGAGGCGCTTCGATATGAGTGAACCACGACTGAAATATGGACAGCTGGCGCCAGAGGGCTTCACGAAGATGCGAGAGCTGGAACACTACCTGAATTCCGGCACGGGACTGGAGGCTTCGTTGCGTGAGTTAGTGAGATTTCGGGCATCGTTGCTGAATGGGTGCGAGTACTGTGTCAAGTTTCACACGGCCGAATTGCTGAAGCTGGGTGAGTCTGAAGGACGGATCAGTTCGGTGGCACAGTGGCGAAACTCCGATCTTTACACGAAGCGGGAGAGGGCGGCGCTGGCATGGACTGAGGCGGTGACGAATATTCAGGAGGGGCATGCTCCTGATGTGTTGTATGAAGAGGTGCGGGCACAGTTTAGCGATGTGGAGACGGTGAATCTGACGCTGGTGATTGCGACGATCAATGCTTGGAACAGGATTTCGATTGCGCTGGGGTCGCACTCGCACCGGAATGCTGGGGTGAAGGCTTGAGCGGGGGTGGCGTTTCGTTCGAAGACGGCTCGCTACAGCCGTTACCGGCGGTGATGGGGCGGAAGGTTGTGCTGCGAGCCGAGGGGCTGACGAAGGTTTATGCGGCAGTGTCGGAGTCGGGGCGCGGTGGGTTGGAGTTGTTTCGGGGGCTGGACCTGACGGTGTATGTGGGTAATATGGTCGCGATTGTGGGGGAGAGTGGCGCGGGTAAAAGTACGCTGCTGCATCTGCTGGCTGCTCTTGATAAGCCGACCGCGGGTGAAGTTTGGTGCGGGGAGAGCAGGCTGAGTTCGTTTACGGCTAATCAGGCGGCGGATTTTCGGAATCGCGATGTGGGATATGTTTGGCAGTTTCACTATCTGTTGCCGGAGTTTACGGCAGCGGAGAATGTCGCGATGCCGCTGCTGGCTCGGGGGATGGGACGGGCTTCGGCGCTGGATCGGGCAAGGTTGTGGCTGGGTGAGGTTGGGCTGGCGGCGAGGGAGAAGCATCGGTCAGGCGAACTGAGCGGGGGGGAGCAGCAGCGGGTGAGCCTGGCGCGGGCGCTGGTGACTGAGCCGAAGATTTTGCTGGCGGATGAGCCAACTGGGGACCTGGATGGGAAGACTGCGGAGGGGGTTTTTGAGCTGATTCAAGGACTGCATCAGGCTCATGGTCTGACGAGCGTTTTGGTGACGCATAATCTTGATTTTGCAGGGCGTTGCGGGCGGGTTCTGCGGCTGCGCGAGGGTCGGTTGGAACAAGTGGGGAGCTAGCGCATCTAAATGGAAAGCACTATAGAGGGTGCAATGCACCTAATTTGGTGCTCGTTTTGCACAACAGGCGTCTAAAAAGATGCTAGGGTATCCATAACTTTCGAGGGATTTTCATATAAGTTGCGCAGGCGACTACACTGTAAGGAAAGTGGGATGGATGCTTCGCAGTTTGAGGTAGCCTGATTTGTCTCCGTGAGCACGCAGCACGGAGATGGTATGGGACCAATGGCGCTACCTGGCCTTCGGGCTGGGGAGTTGCCGGCTTGAGGGGGAACATGTTCGAACGCTATACAGAGAAGGCGCGACGGGTTATCTTCTTTGCGCGGTATGAGGCTAGTCAGTTTGGTTCGCCTTATATCGAGACGGAGCACCTGTTGCTGGGGCTACTGCGTGAGGACAAGGCGCTGACGAACCGGTTTTTGCGGTCGCATGCGTCGGTGGAATCGATACGGAAACAGATTGAAGGACACACGACGATTCGTGAGAAGGTGTCGACTTCGGTCGATCTGCCGCTTTCGAATGAGTGCAAACGTGTGCTGGCGTATGCGGCTGAGGAGGCTGAGCGGCTCTCGCATAAGCATATTGGGACGGAGCATTTGCTGCTTGGTCTGCTGCGTGAGGAGAAGTGCTTCGCAGCGGAGATTCTGCAGGAGCGTGGGCTCAGGCTGCCTGCAATTCGCGAGGAGTTGCAGCGGACGACGCAGGAGAAGGCTCCTACGGCACAGAGCGGAAAGGGTCAGCGGAGTGAGCAGAGCATGCTGGCGGAGTTCTCGCGGGATCTGACGCAGTCGGCGCTGGATCAGCAGCTTGATCCGCTGGTTGGACGCGATGCTGAAGTGGATCGCGTCATTCAGATTCTTTGCCGACGGACGAAGAATAATCCTGTGCTGATTGGTGAGCCGGGTGTTGGTAAGACGGCTATCGTGGAAGGGCTGGCGCAGAAGATTGCCGACGGAGAGGTGCCGAGCTTCCTTGCGGATAAGCGAGTGCTCGCGCTGGATCTTTCACTGATCGTTGCGGGAACGAAGTATCGCGGGCAGTTTGAAGAGCGGCTGAAAACGATCATGAAGGAGCTGATGGAGAATCAGAACTCCATCGTGTTCATTGATGAGCTACATACGCTGGTGGGCGCTGGATCGGCGGAAGGTTCGCTGGATGCGGCGAACATTTTGAAGCCTGCGTTGAGCCGTGGCGAGATTCAGTGCATTGGCGCTACGACCCCTGCGGAGTATCGGAAGTCGATTGAGAAGGACCGGTCACTGGAGCGGCGGTTCCAAGCTGTGAAGGTGCCTCCGCCGAATGAGGAAGACGCGGTCAAGATCATCATGGGGATTAAGGACAAGTATGAGAAGTTTCATGCTGTCAGCTATACCGATGATGCGATCACTTTCTCGGTGTCGCACTCTAGCCGGTATATTCCGGATCGGTTCTTGCCAGACAAGGCGATTGATTTGATCGATGAAGCTGGCGCACGCGTGAAGCTGCGGCAGACTTCCCTGCCAGAAGAGTTGACCGAGGTCCAGAAGCGGATCAAGTTTATCGTGCACCGCATGGAGAACGCGATTGCGAATCATGAGTTCGAGAAGGCGCGGTTCTACTCGGACGAGGAGCGCAAGGAGCGGGAGAATCTGCGGGCGCTGCGGGATAAGTATCACCTCGATGATTCGTCGGCGGGCATTGTGACGCGCGAGGATATCGAGGATGTTGTGAGCCGCTGGACTGGCGTTCCGGTGACTTCGCTGAAGGAAGAGGAGACGCAGCGGCTGCTTCGCGTTGAGGAAGAGCTGCACAAGCGCGTGATCTCGCAGGATAAGGCGATCTCGGCGCTGGCGCGGGCGATTCGGCGGTCTCGTGCGGGTCTCAAGAATCCGGCGCGGCCGATTGGAAGCTTCCTGTTCCTTGGGCCTACGGGCGTCGGTAAGACGGAGATGGCGAGGACACTAGCTCAGTTCCTGTTTGGCAGCGAGAAGGCTTTGATCCGGTTCGATATGTCGGAGTTCATGGAGAAGCATTCTGTGAGCAAGCTGATCGGTTCGCCTCCGGGATATGTGGGCTACGAAGAGGGCGGCCAGTTGACGGAGCGTGTAAAGCGCAATCCGTACTGCGTAGTGTTGTTGGATGAGATCGAGAAGGCGCATCCTGACGTGTTCAATCTGCTGCTGCAGGTGTTTGAAGACGGGCAGTTGACGGATGGCCTGGGCAACACGGTCGACTATAAGAACACGATCATCATCATGACCTCGAACATTGGAGCGAAGCATCTGCAGAAACGGCAGGGGCTTGGGTTCCAGAGTGAGAAGGAAGACATGGTGATGGACAAGATGGAGGAACTGGTGCGGGGCGAGGTCAAGCGGACCTTCAACCCGGAGTTCCTGAACCGTCTGGACGAGATCATCATCTTCACGTCGCTGTCGGATCAGGACCTGATGCAGATCCTCGAACTGCTGGTGCAACAGCTGAACACGAACCTGGTGCACAAGGCAATCACGATCTCGGTAACCGACGAGGCGAAGAAGTGGATCATCGAGAAGACGGCTTCAGATCGCACGTATGGGGCTCGTCCTCTGCGTCGCGCGCTGCAGAAGTTCGTCGAGGATCCGCTGTCGGAGGCTTTGATCGGCGGCGGTATCGCTCAGCGGCCTGCTTTCCTCGAGGTCTACATGGAGAACAATGCGCTGTACTACCGGCCAGTCGCGGCAGACGGCGAAGAAAAGGTTGCGGGGCTTGCACTGACCGCGGTTTAGTTCGAATAACCGTTAGAACAATATGCCCGGCGATGGTGCCGGGGCATATTGCTTTAACGGAAGTTCTTAAGCGAGACGTCCCGGCCTGAACCGGGACGTCTTGTTACACGGTGAAATCTAGACGAGTGATTGAGCATTCTTTACTGCACTCGAGACGACATCACCGGCTTTGTCCACCACTGAATCTACCTGATCTTTGGCACGCTGTACGGCCTTGTGCGCTTCTGAGGCGAACCGCTCGGCCTGGGATTTCAGATAATCGCCAGCATCTTCGAGGTAGTCTCCCGCGTCTTCAACACCTTTGCGGAGTTGCTTACGTGTCTTTGCGCCGCTCTGAGGAGCACATAGGAGCGCGACGGCAGCTCCGGCGGAGGCTCCTATCAAAAAAGCCAACCAGTAGTTCTTAGCGCCCATGCAAGATACCTCTTTCCTAAATTTCTCCTACTGTTCTTTAGGATTCAGGCAGTTGTGCATTGGTTGGCTTCCGACGTGAACCATTGCCGGTAATGGCTAAGGCAATGCCTTGCTTGAGATAGGCGCAGCGAATCACATTTTTGCAGGCTACAGTTGGCCTTGAGGTGATGTGTGAAAGAGATTCTGATTGCGCTGTTTTTCCTTGCGCTGGTGGTGGCACCGGCGTTTGCTGCCTTGAATGTTTTCACCGAAAAGAATCGGCTTTAGATTAGAGGACCGGGAAGAAGTCTGATTCGACAGGGAGAGATTTCCTCAAGGACTAAAGTCCCTTGACTTGATTCCATTTGTGGCACGGCTGGAACCGTGCCCTTTGAAAGTTTTTTTTGCAGCTTGATCTAGGTTTTGAGGCCGGCGAGTTCCCGGGCGCGAAGGAAGATCTTGGCGAACATGGTGCTGTTTAGCCGACCGGTGTTGGTGTTCCGCAGCGAGGGGTGGTAGCTGGAGAGAAGACGGAGTCCGTTAGGCAGCGTGTACTCGGCTCCATGGGCGAAGGTGTACTCGGATTTGCGTTCTATGACGCCCGTCTGCAGGAGATACGCGAGGTAGCCATCGAAGGCGATCTTTCCGAGACAGACGACTACACGGACGCGTGTGAGGGCTTCGATCTCTGCGGCAAGATTGGTGGCGCAGTTGCGAATCTCCTGCGGGGTGGGCTTGTCGCCGGGCGGGGCGCAGCGGACGACAGAGGCGATCCAGGCGTGACGTAGCTTGAGGCCGTCGTCGCGGGAGACGCCTTCAGGTTGGTTGGCGAAGCCGAGCTCATGCAGCACGGGGTACATGAAGAAGCCGGAACCGTCGCCGGTGAAGGGACGTCCGGTACGGTTGGCTCCGTGGGCTCCTGGGGCGAGGCCGAGGATCAGGACTCGGGCGAGGGGGTCTCCAAAGCCGGGAACGGGACGGGCCCAGTAGGTCTGGTCCTGGTAGGCGCGGCGGCGGGTCTCGCCAATACCTTTGCAGTAAGCACGGAGGCGAGGGCAGCGTTCGCAGTCGATGATGGTCTCGCGAACCTGCTGGAGGGAGGGGTTTATTAGTTGAGCGTTGGAACGTGGCACTTCTCCCATGATAGTGGGATAAGCTGCTGCTGGCGATTTTCTGGCATTGTGGCGCTTGTTCCGTAGAATGGTCTTGAGTCAGCGAAATTAGAAAGAAGCACAGGCGGTACGTTGGAAGATCCAAGACTGAGTCGGATGTATGCTGCGCTTCTGATTAGGACGCTCGATCGGTGGCGCAGGGGCCTGTGGCACGTTGCCGTGATGCGCTCTGGGCTGCTGACGATGATCCTATTGACGGCTGCGTTGTTAGGCTTGGCGTTTGGGTGGCGAGCGCACACACGGGGAGAATTCGCACGGCTGAAATCGGAGTTGAACAGTAAGCCGTTGGTGACTCCTGCGACAGTGGTGCGACCCGGGGGACAGGATGCAGTGGTGTTGCAGCGGTCGCAGATCGCAGTGGGGACTGCGCCGGAGTTTCTTTCGGCTACGCTGCTGCCGGGGCGCGGAATGAATGTGCTGCAAATTACGGCGTACCTTCCTGGCAAGGGTGAGGTGCAGTTGCTGGCTTCGCCTTCTCTTAACGATATTGAAAAGATATTGGACGGGGCTGATGCGACTGGAGGCACGAATCTCAGTTTAGGCGGAGCCTTCGAAGCTCCCTGGGCAAACCGGATCTCTGGTCCCACTTCTGCAGATGGTAAGAACCTGACGACGAGTTGGGACGGGCGCATTCTCAGCCTGCCGGTGACGTCAAGAGACCATGGCACCGATGCAATCGCTGCGAACGGGCTGCTGCTGAAACGGGCCTCCGACACCGTAAGGACGAACGTGATGCCGGACGGCGGCGAGGCTGTGGGGGTGTACGACGCTGGCGATTTCGACGGCCATTGGATATCGCACACCGAGATTACGACGTCGGTGCAGTTGAGCAGCCGGACGCTGGAGATGAAGATCTCGGCGCGGAACACAGGAAATGAGGCGGAGCCTGTGGGGATTGGATGGCATCCGCGGTTTGTGATTCCGAGCGGCGATCGCGGACAGGCGACGTTGCAGATACCAAATGGATTGCGCGTCGAGGTTCGTGATCGCCGCAGCGGGCTGCCAAGCGGACGGCTACTACCGGTTGCGGGCACCGAGTACGACTTCACCTCGCGAAATGGGGCTCGATTAGGCGAGATGAGCCTTGACGACTGCTTCGTTCATCTGAGGGCTGGTTTGCTGGATAACGGACCGATTGCGGAGCTGCGCGATCCGAAGAGCAACTACGGCCTGCGCATCACGGCGATGACTCCAACAATCAAGGCGATGCGAGCCTATGCTCCGGCTGGGGCGGGGTTTGTCTCCATTGAGCCGCAATTCAACTATGACGATCCGTTCGGGCGCGAGTGGGCTAGGGATGAGGACACTGGGATGGTCGTGCTACAGCCCGGTCAGACGGTGGAGTGGAAGATACGACTGGAGATCCTATCGCTAAGTCGGGCTGAGACGGATCGGCTGTGAGAGGACGGCGCTAGTGGGTGGTTGACTCGAACGTAACTGGCCGAGGTTTGACCCCTCACAACGAAGACTCGTACAGTAGTAAAGAGGCGTAGACCGTACGGAGGGCTCCATGAGCGACCGAGGCGGCATTACACAGACGCCACGACTGGAAGGCATTGCTTTGACCCCGACTGAGACAACAGAGACGAATGCGACTGCCGAGCTGCAGTCTGAACAGACACATACACACGACCACGCGCATGATCACGACCATGAGCATCATCATCATGATCACGCCCCCTCGCTGAACCCTGAACTGACGCGCGAAATTGAAGTGGAAGCGCCGGCTGAAGAGGTTTCGAAGGCCTTCAAGACGGTGGTGAAGCGTTACCAGAAGCTGGCGCGGATTCCTGGATTCCGTGCGGGCAAGGTTCCCGAGTCGCTGATCAAGTCGAAGTTCGCCAAAGAAGTGCGGCAGGAGGTTCTTGAGAGCCTCGTGTCGGAACGCTTCCGTAAGGCGATCGACGAGCAGAAGCTGCGGCCTGTGTCGGAACCACAACTTCTGGACCTGCAGCTTTTCGATGAGCAGCCACTGAAGTTCAAGGCTGCGTTCGAGGTTGCTCCGGAGTTTGAGGTCGCGGGCTATGACAGCGTGAGGGTTGCGAAGCCTGAGGTTGCGCTGACGAACGACGAGTTCGATGCCGAGTTGAGCCGCGTGCTCGACAGCCATGCGACGGTTGAGCCGGTGGAAGAGGATCGTGCGCTGGTTGATGGCGACTGGGCCGAGATCCAGTTCCGCGGCGAGGTGCAGGACCTTGCGCAGACCGTGACTGAGGAAGGCGTTGCCAATGCTTCGAAGAGCGAGCCGATTACGGGCGAGGATGTGCTGATCGAGATTGGCGGAAAAAATACGCTGCCTGCGTTCAACGAGGCTCTGCGCGGTACCAAGCCTGGGCAGGAGCTGAAGTTTGAAGTGTCGTATCCGGCTGACTTTGGTGAGCAGCGGCTTGCTGGTCAGACGGTGAGCTACGATGTGACCGTGAAGAGCATCAAGAAGAAGACCTACCCCGAACGCGATGCTGAATTCGCCAAACAGCTTGGCAACTACGAGAGCTGGGATGACTTTGAGACCAAGCTGCGGGAGTACGCATCGAATCGCAAGAAGGACGCGCTGGAGAGTCAGGCAAAGGACAAGATGCTCGAAGAGCTGATCGGGAAGTACCAGTTCCCTGTTCCGGAATCGTTCGTGCAGCAGCAGGTTGATGCGCGGCTCGATCGCGGTTTGCGTGCGCTGGCTCAGCAGGGTATGAAGGCCGAGGATATGCGCAAGCTGGACTTCGGTAGGCTGCGGGCTGCTCAGAGGGACCAGGCGGTCAACGAGGTGAAGGCTTCGATGATTCTGGATAGAATTGCGCAGGTCGAGAATGTGGTAGTCAGCGATGAAGACCTGGATCGCGAGTTGCTGATGCTGTCGATTCAGTCGCGCGAGCCACTTGAGACCCTGCGTGACAGACTCGCCAAGGACGGCGGCCTGGATAGGATTCGCGAGCAGATGCGGCGCGAGAAGACCGGAAGCGTGCTCTACGAGAAGTTGTCCGCGTAGATCGAGATAGTCTGATTGCCTAACCGATAAGAAAGAGAGAGCTATGGGACTGGTACCAATGGTGATCGAGCAGACGAGTCGTGGCGAACGAGCCTATGACATTTACAGCCGTCTGCTCCGGGACAACATCATCTTCCTGGGAACGCCGATCGACGACAACATCGCCAATGTAATCATTGCGCAGATGCTGTTCCTGAGCGGCGAAGATCCGGAGAAGGACATTCAGCTCTACATCAACTCGCCGGGCGGGTCTATTACGGCAGGCCTCGCGATCTACGACACGATGCAGTACATCAAGAACGACGTGGTGACGTTCTGCATCGGACAGGCAGCCAGCATGGGTGCTTTTCTGCTGATGGCAGGCAAAAAAGGCAAGCGGTTCGCCCTGCCAAACTCGCGTATCCTGATCCACCAGCCGTCCATGGGCGGTTTGAGTGGGCAGGCGACGGACATCGACATCCATGCGCGTGAGATTCTGCGTATTCGCGAGATCACGAACAAGCTGATGAGCGCCAGCACCGGGCAGTCGCTTGAGCGGATCGAACGAGACGTGGAACGCGACTTCATCATGACGGCGGCGCAGTCCAAGGAGTACGGGATCATCGACGATATCATCGACCGCCCCCGAAACTGATAAACACCCTATACAATTACGACGAAAGCCCGGATGGTCAAATATCCGGGCTTTTTGTTGTATACCAAACCGATGTACTAAGGTAGACACCTGGTCGCCGGTGGCGATCTTGAATCGGGTGTAAACTGGTACTAATACCTTTTTGTACCGCTTTGCCAGGAGCTGTAAGAACCTATGAAAACGTCACGGGGCTCAGACGAATCTCTTCGTTGCTCGTTCTGCCACAAGTCGCAGGATGCCGTTGCTAAATTGATCTCGTCACCCTCGGACTATCCGCGAGCTTACATCTGCGATGAGTGCGTGGCGGTGTGCAACTCGATCCTCGAAGACGATCGCAGCGAAACCCAGCCCGGTGCAGCCCCGGCCCATCTGCCGAAGCCGCAGGAGGTTAAGGCGTTTCTCGATGAGTACGTCATCGGGCAGGACACGACGAAGAAGAAACTGGCCGTAGCGGTCTACAACCACTACAAGCGCATCCAGATGAACAAGACTCGCGGCAATGAGGTAGAGTTGGCGAAGTCGAACATTCTTCTGGTGGGGCCAACGGGATCGGGCAAGACCCTGCTGGCGCATACGCTGGCGAAGATGCTCGATGTACCGTTTGCCATTGTCGATGCGACGACATTGACCGAGGCTGGATACGTTGGCGAGGACGTTGAGAACATCATCCTCAAGCTGCTGCAGGCCGCTGACGGAGACGTGGCTCGGGCGCAGAGCGGAATTATCTACATCGACGAGATCGACAAGATTGGACGCAAGGACGAGAACCCCTCGATTACGCGTGATGTCTCGGGCGAGGGCGTACAGCAGGCACTCCTGAAAATTCTTGAAGGCACTGTTGCCAACGTTCCGCCACAGGGCGGTCGCAAGCATCCGCACCAGGAATTTACAGCTGTGGACACAACAAACATCCTGTTCATCTGCGGTGGAGCGTTTGTTGGGCTCGAAAAAGTCATTGGGCGTCGCGTCGGCAAGAAGGCGCTTGGCTTCCGCGCTGTCGCCGATCCGGACACGAAGGATGGCGACGTAACCCCGATCCGCGCGCAGCGTGACTCTGAACTGCTGCGTCAGGCTGAACCGCAGGATCTTCTGAAATACGGGTTGATTCCGGAGTTCGTGGGACGTCTGCCAGTGATGGGCATTCTGGACGAACTGGACGAAGCTGCGCTGATTGAGATCCTCACTAAGCCGCGCAACGCCATTCTCAAGCAATACGCGAAGCTCTTCGATTTCGAGGGCGTCAAGGTGACGTTCTCCGACGAGGCAGCTCGGGCTATTGCGCGTGAGGCTCTGATGCGGAAGGTAGGCGCGCGCGGCCTGCGCATGATCATCGAAGAGCTGATGCTGGATCTGATGTATCACGTGCCCGGCAACAAGAAGGTCAAGGAGATCGTCATCACCGAGGCGATGGTGAAGAATCGCGATCTGACGCTGCCCATGCTGCTGGAAAAGGCAGGATAGATCTTTGCTGTATGCACCCCGGTGCAGGTTTGTTCTCGCAGGGCTACTAACGGTTTGGCGCCACTTCTGACCATTCATCAAGCGGCTATTTGCGTTGCTGGATTTCACTTCCCTTTTTGTAAAAACGGGGATTGAATCCGACCCTGTCTACGCCCTTGGTCTCAAGAACCCGAGCCTCAAGGCACCATCCTTGTGTTCGCCCGAATGCACAGGAACGTGATAGTGACCCGAGCGATCTCACGTGCGCTCTTTGCCCCGGCAATTTCTTGATTTCCTTCGGTGGCTGGTTTGTCTGTCGTTTCGACCATGCAATTTATCTTCCACTCGACTTTGATCTCATTGTGGTTCCTTCTTTTCTTGAGTATTCGCACAGAGCGTCTGAGGCATTACAATCACGGAAAAGCCGCGAACGCCGAGCTTGCATCGTTATCGGCGTTTCAACGTCTAATTGGGGAGAACAATGACAAACCAACCAAAAGAAACGCTGAGCGGCGAAGTTCGCAAGCTACCAATGATGCCCATTCGTGACATGGTCATCTTCCCTCACATGATGACCCCGTTCGTCGTTGGGCGCGAATCCAGCGTACGGGCTCTTGAAGAAGCGCTATCTGGCGACCGGAAGATCTTTCTGGCGACCCAGCACGACGCCTCGGTCGACGAGCCAAACGCCGACGACATTTATCAGACCGGCACGATCGGCAATATCGTCCAGAGCGTAAAAATGCCGGACGGCAACATCAAGGTCCTGGTAGAAGGTGTTGAGCGGGCGCGCGCCACTGAGATCAACGACGTTGATGGTTTTTTTGTCGCGACGGTTCGCACGGGAAAGACCCAGCTCGACCAGACGCCGCAGGTTGAGCAACTGATGCAGCGGGTCCACTCGCTGTTTGAACAGTACGTAAAGCTGCAGCAGTCCTTGAACTACGAGACGATGGCCGCCAGTGTTCGCTCAGACGAGCCGGCCAAGCTGGCTGACACCATCGCCGCCAACCTGCAGCTCTCTATCGAAGAGAAACAGCAATTGCTTGAGGTCTTCGATCCGGAGACTCGTCTGGCACGCGTTGCCGACGTACTGGATGTCGCCATCGAGAAACTGAATATGGACCGGACGATTCAGTCGCGCGTGAAGCGGCAGATGGAGAAGGCCCAGAAAGAGTACTACCTCAATGAGAAGATCAAGGCCATCCAGAAGGAGCTTGGCCGCGGTGAGAAATCCGAGTTTGATGAGCTGAAAAAGAAGATTGAAGCTGCAGGTATGCCGAAGGATGTTCTCGACAAGTCACTTCAGGAGCTCAAAAAGCTTGAGGCGATGCCTCCGATGTCTGCAGAGTCGACCGTATCTCGGAATTATCTGGACTGGCTGCTGGCTGTGCCATGGAAGAAACGCTCGAAGGAGATTCGCTCGATTGAGCACGCTGAACAGATCCTCAATGAAGATCATTATGGGCTCGAGAAGATTAAGGAGCGCATCCTTGAGTTTCTCGCGGTGCGGCAGCTGGTGAAGAATCCCAAGGGGTCGATCCTGTGCTTCGTCGGACCTCCAGGCGTGGGTAAGACGTCGCTCGGCATGTCGATCGCGAAGGCCACGGGGCGCAAGTTTGTGCGGATGTCGCTGGGCGGCGTGCGTGATGAGGCGGAGATTCGCGGGCATCGGCGCACCTACATCGGCGCATTGCCTGGGCAGATTATCCAGTCGATGAAGAAAGCGGGCACGAAAAACCCCGTCTTCATGTTGGACGAGATCGACAAGATGGCTTCGGATTTCCGTGGCGACCCGGCTAGCGCTCTGCTCGAAGTGTTGGATCCTGAACAGAACACCTCGTTCCAGGACCACTATCTCGACGTCGAATATGATCTTTCGCAGGTGCTGTTTGTCGCAACTGCGAATGTGCTTCACACCATACCCGGCCCACTTCAGGACCGCATGGAGATTCTCCGGCTGCATGGCTACACGGAAATAGAGAAGCTCGAGATCGCCAAGCAGTATCTGGTGAAGAAGCAGCGCGAGGGCACGGGTCTGACAGAGAAACAGGTCGTCTTCGAAGATGATGCGTTGAAGCAGATCATCCGCGCCTACACACGCGAGGCCGGCGTCAGGAATCTCGAGCGCGAGATAGGGAATGTCTGCCGCAAGGTGGCGCGACGCGTTGTGAAGAACGGGGCGGACTACACCGAGACCATCACGGCCGAGAACATCGGCGACCTGCTGGGCGTGGCGAAGTTTCGTGATTCGCAGGTGCATGAGAAGAGCGAGGTTGGCCTGGTCACGGGCTTGGCCTGGACGGAGATGGGGGGCACGATCCTGCAGACCGAAGTTCAGGTGCTGGATGGCAAGGGCAAGATGACCGCCACCGGCCAGCTCGGCGATGTAATGCAGGAGTCTGCGCAGGCTGCGCTGAGCTATATCCGTTCACGGGCGCATCACCTTGGCCTTGCGAAGGACTTTTACCGCAACGTCGACATTCACGTCCATGTTCCTGAGGGTGCTATTCCCAAGGATGGTCCATCAGCCGGCATTACGCTTGCGACCGGGCTGGCCAGCGCACTGACCAAGATCAAGGTGCGGCGCGACATCGCCATGACCGGCGAGATTACGCTACGCGGCAAAGTGCTTCCGATTGGCGGCCTGAAGGAGAAGCTGCTGGCGGCACATCGCGCCGGGATATTCGAGGCAATTCTGCCAGAAGAAAACCGCAGGGACCTGCCCGATCTGCCGGAACTCTTGAAGACGAGCATGAAGCTGCACTTTGTCGAGGAAATGGATCAGGTGCTGCAGATTGCATTGGAGAGTAAGCTGCCAGAGTTGACCGAAGAGACTCCTGAAGGACTGGCAGCCTCCGTACTTCCGGCTGAGATCGATATCTCTCAACCGCGCGCTCATCAGTAATTGGCAAAACTAACAGCGGTGTGACATAGGGGAGCCCTCTCTTCTGTCACGCCGTTGTTACAAGCGGAGCCATAGCCTTGGCTACGGTTTCTGACCTTGTCTGCCTCTGGAGCACTAGATAGTGAGTCTGGAACCCCGTTCCTACGTTCGAAACTCTGCGTCTTAGCTGCCTTGAATCCTACCTAGCCGCCTGATGAAGCGGACGATCTAGCACAGTCGAGATGTTTACCTTATGTACTCCTCCGTCTGATAGGTGTGTCTGTCCATTTCACCGCTCTTCTGCTGTTGTCGGCAAGAGCGCCGGACCACTTTCACTCAAGCCTCTCCTCCGCACGTTTTGACCAAGCAGCCAAGAAAAGAGCTTCATGTGAAGTTAAGGTTTCTCGCTTATCGTTAATCTTCGAATGATATTTCGACTCGGTTTGACAGGACATAGATCGCGGCAATACTGCGGTGCAGCTTTGGCGTTGAGTCTGCTCTTAGCAGGAGGGGGTAGCGAGTATGCTTTGGCACAGGCGGCGACTACCTCTACATCGCCCGCAACTACCGTCTCGATCAGTTTGAATGATGCCATTCAGCGCGCTCAGGCGAACGAGCCTGCGTTCGCGGCTATCGCGGCTGAGACCAAGGCAACGCAATTGGATCGATCCATTGCAAAAGCCGCTTTGTTACCGAGCGTGGATTATCACAATCAGTTTCTCTATACCCAGCCGAATGGCGAGGTAACGCAGGTCGGAGGCCAGGCAGCTCCCCGCTTCATTGCAAACAATGCTGTTCATGAGTACACAAGCCAGGCAACAGTCAATGAGACTTTGGGATTGCAAGGAGTCGCGGGAGTGCAGCGTGCCTCTGCAGCGTCGGCGCGGGCAGCTGCCGAGCTGGAGGTAGCGCGCAGGGGGCTGGTGAGCGCAGTCGTTGGGCTGTACTTTGGAGTTTTGGCGTCGGAACGAAAATTGACCGTAGCCCAGCGGGCTGCCGGGGAAGCTGACGCGTTCACGAATCTTGCGCAGAAGCGGGAGGCCGCGAGAGAAGTTGCCCATGCCGACGTGGTGAAGGCGCAGCTCCAGCAACAACAGCGGCAGCGCGATCTGGCCGATGCTCAGCTTGCGTTCGATCGGTCTCGACTTGAGCTTGGGATACTGCTCTTTCCCGATCCACGTACGTCGTATACGCTTCAGGCTGGAGAAACCTCAGCTGCGCTGCCCACGCGTGCAGAGGTTGAAGCGGCTGCGGGGCGCATGAATCCTGAGTTGAAGAGCGCACTCGCTTCGGTGAGACTGAGCGAGATCGATGTTCTGTCTGCGAAAGCGGCTTATATGCCTGATCTCGCACTTAATTTTACGTACGGTATTGATGCACCTCAGTTCGCAGCTAATGGACCTGACGGAATTCGGAATCTTGGGTACTCGGCAAGCGCTACGTTGGATATTCCTGTCTGGAACTGGTTGTCGACCCAGAATAAGATCAAGCAGAGCCAGATACGCAGAGATGCTGCGCGTGTTGCTCTTACCGCTACGCAGAAACGACTGATTGTCGAGCTGGATACTTTTTACGCGGAGGCTGTCAGCGTTCGTACGCAGCTCGCTTCGCTTGATGCTAGCGTGCAGACGGCGACCGAAAGCCTTCGTCTTACGAGATTGCGCTATACGGGCGGGGAGGCCACGGTGCTGGAGGTTGTTGACGCGCAAAACGCACTGACGGGCGCCGAGACCGCTCGGGAAGATGGACTGGTCCGCTACCAGGCAGCACTTGCAAATCTGCAGACACTGACAGGAACCCTGTGAAGCAAACCATGAGAACAACCGACCAATACAGCGCACGTTCAACGGATCACAAACAGCTTCGCCTGTGCAGCTCCCTTCTTCTTTGCTTCGCGGCGTTGGTCATCATTTCGGCAATCGGCTGCAACAAGAAGGAGAACCTGCCCGAGACAGTGGTAACGGTCCAGGCGGAGAAGCCCGAGCAAGGTTCGATCACAGAGCACATTACCGTGGATGCTGTTCTTTCGCCATTAGCACAGGCTGCGCTTTCGCCGAAGATCACTGCGCCAATCAAGCACTTTGATGTGCAGCGAGGGACGCGCGTGAAAGCCGGACAGTTGCTGGCGACACTCGAGAACAAAGATCTGCAGGCGGCTGCTCTAGATAACAAGGGTTCGTTCACAGCGGCACAAGCGGCCTATGATACGGCGACTCAGGCGCAGGTTCCGGAAGATCTACAGAAGGCGCAGCTGGATCTTGCTCAGGCAACCGCCAATCTCAAACTGAACGAGAGCATCGTCACAAGCCGCAAGCAACTCTTCGCCGAAGGAGCGATTCCCGGGCGTGATCTTGATACCGCCGCAGCTGCGCTCGTGCAAGCTCAAGCTGCGTACGATATTGCGAAGCAGCATTACGACTCGATGCAACGCGTCAGTCACAAAGCAGAACTGAAGACTGCCGAAGGGCAACTCGCTTCGGCAGAAGGCAAATTGCGCGGAGCAGAGGCGCAGGTTAGCTATTCCGAGATCAGAAGTCCGATTGATGGAGTCGTGACCGATCGATCTCTCTTCGCGGGTGAGACGGCTCCGGCGGGTACGCCTTTGATTACAGTGATGGATACCTCGGCCCTCATTGCTAAGGTCCATCTTGCGCAATCCGTGGCGCAGCGGCTTGCAGTGGGTGATGAGGCAACTATTACGATTCCTGGTAGAGAAAAAGATGTACCGGCGAAGGTCTCGCTGATTAGTCCTGCGCTTGATCCCGGCAGTACGACGGTTGAGGTCTGGCTGCGGATCGACAACCAAAAAGGCGAGCTTAAAGTAGGCACTCCAGTTCGGGCTTCAATCGCGGGTCGCAGTGTGGCGAATGCATTGAAGATACCCTCGGCGGCGGTTCTGACAGCGCAGGACAACAGCAAGTCTGTGATGGTGGTTGGAGCCGATGGAGTCTCGCATCGCAAGCCTGTGGAGGTCGGCATCCAGAATGACGGCGATATCCAGATCGTTAGTGGGCTGACGGCTAATGACATTGTCGTTACCGGAGGAGCCTATGGCCTTGAGGACGGCACGAAGATCAAGGTGGGCGCTGAAGGAGACGATGACAAGGAGAAACCGGCGGCGGGCAAGAGCGGGGATGGAGACGAAAAATAATGTCAGCTCCCACTTTGCCTCAGACTATCGTGCCGAAGTCTCCAGAACGATTCTGGTTGGCGGACTATGCGCGAATCATCTTCTTCTTTGTCATCGCACTGACCATCATTGGTATCTACGTAGCGTTTCAGGTGCCGATCTCTGTATTTCCGGAGACTAATTTTCCTCGGGTAGTGATTGGTGTCGATAACGGCGTGATGCCTGTCGAACAGATGCAGGTGACCATTACGAAGCCAATCGAGGATGCCGTCAATAGCGTGCCTGGATTGACGACGGTACGGTCGACGACCAGTCGCGGATCGGCCGAGGTGAGCCTGTTCTTCGATTGGAACCAGGATATGTTCAAGACGCTGCAGTTGGTGGATGCGGCGTTGACGAAGGTGCAGCAGACGTTGCCGTCGACAGCGAAGATCACGACCAATCGTCTGACCTTTGCGACTTTTCCGATTCTTGGTTACAGCCTTACCTCCGATACGGTGCCCCAGACGCGGCTTTGGGAGATTGCAACGTATGATCTGAAGCCTTCATTGAATCGCGTGAGCGGTGTCAGTGCGGTGACTGTGCAGGGGGGTAAGGTTCCAGAGTTCCATGTCGTGCCGGATATGGCGCGGCTGCAGACTGCGGGCGTTACGATTTTGGATCTTGTTAACGCCATGCAGGCTTCGAACATCATCGATTCACCTGGGCTGTATGAAGCGAATCATCAGCTTGTCCTTGGGCTTGTTGGAGCTCAGGTTCACGACGCCGAAGGCTTGAGCCAGCTTGTGGTGAAGGTCTCTCCCGCTGGGGTGCCGATACGTGTTGGGGACATCGCGACAGTGCAGCAGGCTACGATGCCCGTTTACACCGCCGTTACTGCAAATGGTAAACAAGCTGTATTGATCAACATCACGCGGCAGCCTTCGGGCAATACGGTTGCGGTGGGCAACGCGGTGGCCGCGGAGATCGAACGGCTGAGGCACACGCTTCCTGCAGGCGTGAAGCTGGAAATTTATTACGATCAGTCTCAGCTTGTGCGCGACAGCATTTCGAGTGTGCGCGATGCGATTCTGGTCGGGCTGGTGTTGGCTTGCATCATCCTCTTCCTGTTCCTGCACGACTGGCGCTCGTCGCTAATTGCGGGGCTGGTCATTCCGGTCACGATCTCTGTCACGATTCTGTTTCTCTGGCTTCTGGGTGAGAGCTTCAATCTGATGACGCTCGGCGGTCTGGCTGCTGCGATTGGGCTCGTGATCGATGATGCAATTGTCGTCGTCGAGAACATCGTGCTGCATCGAGACAGTGGTGAGAATCGTTTTGAGGCTGTTCGTAAGGCGCTGCGCGAGATTACTGTGCCGTTGATCGGTTCGACGATTACGCCGGTCGTGGTCTTCCTTCCATTGGTCGTAGTCACAGGCGTAACGGGAAGTTTCTTCCGCGCGCTTGCAACGACTATGACGGTGGCACTGCTTACGTCGCTGATGCTGGCACTCACCTGGACACCGGCTCTTAGTTTTGTTTTGCTGCGCGACGACTTAGGTAGTGAGGATACGGCTGAAGAGCCTGCGCACGCTGCTCCCGGCAAATTTCTGAAACGAGTTATAGAGTGGCATAGCCGCGTGCTGAACTGGTCATTGGCGAAGCCGATGCTGCTTGCTCTGGCCTGCTTGATTTTGGTGTTTGGGACTTGGTTTGCATATCAACATCTAGGTTCTGACCTGCTGCCTGAGATGGATGAAGGCGGGTTTGTACTGGACTACATTATGCCCGCAGGCAGTTCGCTGGCCGAAACCAATCGGGTGCTCGAGCATGTTCAGCGCATCCTGGAGGCGACGCCGGAGGTCGAGAGCACTTCGCGGCGAACTGGCCTACAGATGGGTCTGGCTGCGGTGACTGAGGCCAATACCGGCGACTTTACGGTGAAACTGAAAAGCAAGCGCGATCGTGGCATCGATGAGGTGATCGCCGACGTACGCGAGAAGGTGAAGACTAGCGAGCCCGCGTTGGATGTGGAGTTTACGCAGGTATTGCAGGACATGATCGATGATCTGTCGAATGCTCCGGAGCCAATCCAGATCAAACTGTTTTCACAAGATCCTGCATTGCTTTCGCAACTGGGACCGCGTGTTGCCGGTGCCATCGGCAAGATTGACGGCGTCGTCGATGTGCAGGATGGGATTGAGAACACGATCAGTGGACCTGCGACTAACTTCCACGTGAATCCAGCTGTAGCTGCACGGTTGGGCTTTACGCCGACGGAGGTGGCAGAAGATGCTACTTCGATTCTTGATGGCGTGACGACAACTGATCCATTGATTGCGAACGGACGTCCTTATACGATTCGGGTTCGGCTGGGCGATGAAACTCGAGGCTCACTGGATGCGATTCAGAACACGGTCTTCAATAGCAGCACGGGTAAAACGGCGAACCTCGGATCACTGGCTTCGATCGAGCAACTTCCACCTCAAGATGAGGTAAGGCGCGAGAATCTACAGCGGCTGATCGTGGTTACGGGAAGGCTTGAAGGGTCGGACCTTGGCTCTGCCATGAAGCGAGTTCAAGCGGTTGTCGACGGTTTGCATCTGCCGGCAAGCGTTCGCGTGGAGTACGGCGGCACATACGCGGAGCAGCAGAAGTCGTTCCATGACCTAGAAAGGGTTCTGTTGCTTGCGCTGGTGCTGGTCTTTGGCGTGTTGCTGGCGGAATTTCGCAACTTCTGGGCTCCGATTGCGATTCTTACATCGTCCGTGCTCTCGATCTCGGGTGTTGTGATTGGGCTGCTGGTCACGAATACGACCTTCAACGTTGCGTCTTTCATGGGTTTAATCATGGTCATCGGCATTGTGGCGAAGAACGGCATTCTGCTGCTCGATGCGGATGAGAAGGCTCGGGCAGACGGGGCTAACGCGCGGGAGGCGATGGTGCATGCAGCCCAGCGGCGGTTGCGGCCGATCTTAATGACGGCAATTGCTGCGGTTTGCGGAATGCTTCCGCTAGCGTTCGCGCTTGGAGCTGGGTCGCAGATGTTGCAGCCTCTGGCGATTGCTGTGATCGGTGGGCTTGCTGTCTCGATGGTTCTAAGCCTCGTGGTTACTCCTGTTGTGTATTACCTGCTGACTCGGAATCGGCACGAGGTAACTGCTTAACACCGATCTGCACCGATTTGGTTTGGGAGGGTGGAGTATCCCCTTCCCCATACTTTTTGGGGCAAAGTATTCATTGTAGAAAGCTTAGGCCTGGACTTACAGCTACCTCCCTATCAGGCAGGAGAAAGTCCTGACACGAACTTCGCGGACTTGTTTCTTGCGGATTGATGTAACCCTCCCTTCCTATACTTTTTTCGCAAAGTATTCATTGCAAATGATTTAAGCTTGGACTTATTTTGTTTGGTCCAATTGAAAAGCCCCGGCCGCTCGTGCCTGGGGCTTTATCTAACTCTCTATCTAGTTTAGCTGGTTGGATGGAGCAGATCGGCAATGTGGATCTTATTTATTTTGTTGGTTTTATGTGGGATTGTGATTTGACAACGAGTTTCGGTCGTCAGTCCTAAGTTGGCGGGATGGCAGTTCGCAAAAGAGCAACGCTCATGTCGAAATGACAGGTTTGGGAGGTGGCAATAGAAAGAGCCAGCGACTAAGGTCGCTGGCTCTTTGTTAGGGGAGGGCTACTTGCGTCCGACCACCAGGATGGTGAAGCTGCCGGGGATCACCTGGGCACGAGGGCGGGGATTCTCGGCGGTGGCTGCGGGTTTAGGGCCGAACTCGGCGGCGACGAGGTAGATGCGGCCTGTGCCTGAGTCAAAAGCCATGGTACGGGCGCTTTTCTGCGTCGCCACATTCTGCAGGACTTTATAGACCGGGCTGCTTGTGTCGACTACGGTCAACGTGCCGTCGCCGTTAGAGCTGAAGGCCAATTGATGCTTTGCGTCATAGCCTGCAGCGTCGGGCGAGTCGCCTATTTCAGGTGTCGCGATCACCTTACCCGAGGTGTAGTCGGTGACAGCCATCTTTTTGCCATCGCAGACGGAGAAGAGACGATGGTGATCGGTGTCGATGGCCATGCCGGAGGGAGACTCACATCCGGTGAGCGGCCACTCGGCTGTGACGGTCTTGGATTTCGCATCGAGCTTGACGATGGAGTTTTTAGTCTCGATGTTGACGAAGACGTTGCCCTTGCCGTCTGCGGTTGGGAACTCGGGCTTGCCGGAGAGCTTGATGGTGGCGACAACTTTCTGTGTGGCTGTGTCAATGACGCTGGCGTCCTGGCTGCGGCCGTTGAAGGCCCAGACGGTTTTAGTGACGGGCTCGTAGACGATGCCGTCGGGGTTGGTTCCGGCGGGGATGGTGGCTACGACTTTGAAGGTGTGGCGGTCGAAAGCGTCTACAGCGTTACCAGCTCCGTCGCTTACGTAGCCATACTGTCCTTTGTCGTCGAGGGCTACGCCGTGAGTGCTCTTGAAGCCGGTGAGCGCGCCTGCGGGCTTGCCAGTTGTCGTGTCGATCACCTCAACGCGTGGGCCGTGGGTGACGTAGAGGAGATGTGCGCCGGGATCGGCAATGAGATAGTCCCAGCCGCCTTCACCGCCGATATTCCAGCGATTCTCAACCTGATACTGTTGTGCGAAAGCGGAGGAGCAGGTGGCCAAAAGGCCGAGCGAGAGTCCGCTCACGAGGGCCGTACGGCTAAAGAAGCGGCGATAGGACGAGGACAGCATGGAAGCTCCAGAGATAGATTTGTCTGGAGACAAGTATGTCAAGAGCGGGTTAAGAGAAGCTGAAGATTGGCGACGGAAACACTACTCGTAGCGGAGAGCCTCGATAGGATCCAGATTCGATGCCTGAATCGCGGGAATCATGCCGCTTATCATCCCAACCAGCACAAGGATGACCGTCGCAACGATAACGCTGTTGGGCGAGATGAGCAGATGAATGTCCGCGGCATCAGCATTTGAAGCGATCGCGCTATAGAACTTGATGCTAACTATCGTCTTGCTTACGGCGTAGGCCAATGCGATGCCAGCAACTCCGCCGATGCCGGTGATGACCATGGCTTCGGCAAGAAACTGCATCAGGATGTGGCGTTTTCGCGCGCCCAGAGCCTTCTCCACGCCGATCTCACGCGTGCGCTGCTGTACGCTGACCAGCATGATATTCATCAAGCCGATGCCCGCGATACCCAGCGTCAGCGCACCGATGAAGAGCAGGAGCGCCTGTAGTCCAAGCGATATGATGCGGAACTGCGAGAGCTGCTCCATGATGTTGGCAACGTAGATGGCGTTGCGATCCGAGGGCCGGAAGCTATGCGAGGACGCGAGGGTGTTGCGCAGCGCGCGCTCCACTTCCGTGTGATTTCCATTGAAGTTCATCCAGATGCCGTCGATGTACTTGATGTCCTTTAGGTCGCCCATGGTGCTGAAGGGAATGTAGACGATGCGGTTAATGTTGTCGTCACCCTCCTGCATCTTGGCCTTAAGGACGCCTATCACTTCGAAGCTAATGCCGTTCAATCGGATCTTTTGTCCGAGCGGAAACATCCCGGAGTAAAGCTTCGACTTCGCTTCGGAGCCGATGACCGCGACGTGGTTTCGCTGCATGACATCGGCTGCGGTAAGGAAGCGGCCTTCGCTGACCTCCATTCTCTGGATGTCCTGAAGCTCGGCGGTGACGCCGTTAACATCCCATGTATAGGTGTGGAGATCGTTCTGCACAGGGACTTGCTTCCACATCACAGGTGAGACGTGGAGGATGCCGGGGACGGTCTCTTGAATGCGTTCGACATCGTCCATTTGGAAACGCACCTGAACGCCTGCCTTGGAGCCACCTGCCTGCTCACTGGTACGGCCGGGGAAGACGCCGATCATGTTCGTACCGAACTGGGCGAAGATCGTCTCGAAGGCGCGACCGAATCCGGCTCCATAGGCCAGCAGAAGGACAACTGTGGCGATCCCCCAAGCCATGCCGATGATTGTGATGGCCGTGCGGCGGCCATTATGTTTCATCGCTTCCATTGCCTGTCCGAAGATGTCTCGCAGCATCGTCTACTCCTTTCGCAGCGCTTCAACGGGCTGCAGCATTGCAGCTTTAGTTGCGGGGTAGAGCCCGGCGACGACTCCACAGAGCGTCAGTGTGACCATCGCCATCGCGGCCGACCACGGAACGAGCCGCGGCGGATCGAATCCCATCTGGTTGTCGCCAAGGGCCTGGCCAAGCAGGAACATGAGTCCGCCCGCGCCTATGATGCCGATCATTCCGCTGATCGCCGTCAGTAGCAGGCCCTCCAGGAAGAACTGCATCAGGATGCTTCGATTGGTTGCTCCCAGGGCTTTACGCAAACCGATCTCGCGTGTCCGCTCCGTCACCGTCACCAGCATGATGTTGATGATGCCGACAGCGCCGAGCGCAAGCGTTACGATCCCGACGCCGCCGAGGAACACATCCATTGCGGTGAAGATCACGCCGACGGTGCGCTGTGATTTGATCGTGTCCCACTCTTCGAATGCATCGGTTAGGTTCGGGTCAAATCCGTGCCTGCGCCCAATAATCTTGTGAACCTCGGCCTTTGCGGTCTCGTTCTGGTCCGGAGTCAATGGCTGGTACTGGATCGAGTAGATCGAATCTTGTGGAATGTTGTCGCCCTTCATCGCGAACAACTCCATCATCGTCGACAGGGGAATGTAGATCTTCTGGTTGTCGCTATCGTTGTTGCCGCGACCAATCTTATTTGCGACGCCGATTACCTGGAAGCGGTAGCCGTTCAAAGTAATGTATGCGCCCAACGATGGACGTCCGGGGAACAGAAGCTTGTTGTTCTTTTGCCCGAGTACAACAACTTGCCGGCTCTGCGCCAGATCGTCCTCGTTGAGGAATCGTCCCTGGGCAATGGGGAGGTGGCGAATCTCAGGAAAGTTCACCTCGACGCCCATTACCGGCCCACCTGCGCTCGAGAACTCGCTGACTTCCTTCAGGTCTCCTCGATTGATCAGCGCAGTCGTATTGCGAACATGCTGGGCTTCGGCACGGATCGCATTCGCATCGCTCAGTGTCAGCTTGTACGGCTGCATTCCCGTATGCTGACCTGGCAGCGCTGGAATTGTGCCTCCAAACATCATGATGAAGTCTGTGCCAATCTCCGACAGACTTCTGCGCTGCCCAGAGCGGAAACCCTCCCCCAAACCGATCAACAACAGCAGTGACGCGACACCCCATGCGATCCCGAACATTGTCAGGAACGACCGTAACTTATTGGCCCCGATCGAACGGAAGACCTGGGCGAAGATGTCGAGAAGCGCGCGCATGACAATAATTGGACTACGTTATTCAGTTTCTGTTACGCAGAAATGTAGAAACCAGTTCCCTTTGTGACAAGGGAACTGATTTTGGCGATTAGATGGTCCTCACCGCGTTTTTCATCAGGACGGGAACGTCCGGATCCGGCTCTTGTTGCACGTTTAGGCTCATCGCACGTAGAAAACCTCCGACCGCTACCAGCGTCTGCGTCGTCGCGCTCACCGGATATAGCAGCCTAACCGTGCTGCCATTTCCACCGATTAGCTGCCCCCTCACCGCAACGCATCGGTCGGGCCGGTAGACGCAGGAGGCGAGATCGGTGATGCTCAGCGCGTAGCTTGGCGTGCATAGGATTGTCTTTGGCGGCGCCATGCGGTCGATCATGCTGAATATCTCCAGCTTCGATTCCAGTTCGTCCGGAACGAAGTCGACGGCGATGTCAGCCTCGCGCACGGCGTCCTCAACGGTCAAAGCCAGCTCCAGTGCCCCGTAGGCTCCGCTGAGGCTAGCATCGGCGTACTCGGCTTCAGCTCGCCTGAGTTTCGCAGGCATTACGTCTTCTAATACAACGTAGAGACCAGCCGCAGCACACGCCATTGCGAAGCTGCGGCCTGCCTCCCCAGCCCCGATGACCGCAACTGTCCGTATAACGAACGAGGGTTCGGGTGCTGCCGCCTCGGTCACTTTTTGCTCGCGACAGCGTTAATGACAGCTTCGTAGCTTGGTTCAGCGTGCTTGATGTGCTCGGAGACGCGCTGCCGTTCGTCGTCTGTCAATGAGGGCAGAACCGCAAGAATACGGCGCAGCGTGACCGAGATATCGTCTACATAGTTCATGGTGCGGATGGCTTCGCCGGAAAGAGGCATGGATACTCCTGAAAGATGGAATGCTACTCCTCCAGTCTAAACGTTCGAGCCCAACTCCGCCCGTTTGAACGCTTCCTCCACAGGCTTGCCGGCATCGATTCCCTCTTTCGGCTCCTCGTACCCGTCTCGGTCCGTCATCTCCATGAGGGCGGCCAGCTTAGTCGCGAAGTCTGGATGGAGCGCATCGGAGCGATAGCGCCACGTCCAGTTCCCTGCCCCAGCGGCCGGGGTATTCATCCGGCACTCACTACCCAGGTGCAGGATGTCCTGCATGGGAATGATGCAGAGATTGGCGACAGAACGGGCGGCCGCACGGATCATTGCCCAGACAATCTGGCCTTCGTGTCTGATCTGCTGGAGATAGACCTGCGCGTTTTTGCGCTCGATTGGGGTCGCCTCTTCACGCCACCAACCCAGGGTCGTGTTGTTGTCGTGGGTGCCGGTGTACACCACAGTGTTCGGCACGAAGCGATGTGGAAGATAGAGATGGCTGCCCCGGCCCGAGAAACCGAACTGCAGGATTCTCATTCCCGGCATACCGTAGTGCTCGCGCAGCTCATCAACCTCCGGTGTGATCAGGCCAAGGTCTTCTGCGATGAATGGCAGGTTTCCGAAGACTTCCTTCAGCCGATGGAAGAGCTCGTGTCCGGGCGCTTTCACCCACATTCCGTTGATGGCGGTCTCCTCTTCGGCTGCGATCGACCAGTAGGCCTCGAAGCCACGAAAGTGATCGAGCCGAATGGAGTCGTAGAGCGACAGGGCTCGACGGATCCGCGCGACCCACCAGTCGAAGCCACGTTCGCGCAGCTCGCCCCATTTGTAGAGTGGATTTCCCCAACGCTGGCCTGTCTTTGAGAAGTAGTCCGGAGGGACACCCGACACGCGGATTGGCTTCCGCTGCTCGTCCAGTTCGAATATCTCTGGATGCGTCCACACATCGGCGCTGTCGTAGCTCACGAAGATGGCCACGTCGCCCATAATGCGGATCTTGCGCTCGGCACAGTAGCTTCTGAGGGTGCACCACTGCTCGTTGAAGAAGAACTGGATCGCCTGTTCCACAGCTAGCTCGCGGCCGAACTGATTCATCACTGCCGTCATGGCATCGTGCTTGCGTTGCGCGTACTCGACGGGCCACTCGTTCCAACTGACGTAGTTGTACCGCCGTCGCAACACGTTAAACATGGCGTAGTCAGGCAGCCACGAGATATTGCTCTTGCAGAACGTCTGGAACCGCGCACGCTTATCGTCCGGCGCCCGGTCCAGGAAGTTTCTAGCCGCCTCCTCTATCAGGGGTAGCTTGAGTCGGGTGGCTCCTTCGAAGTCCGCCGGCCCATCATGCCCCGGCAGGCCCTGAATGCGATCCCCTGCGATCCAACCTTCGTCGACCAGCCGCTCCAGGCTGATCAGCAACGGATTCCCTGCAAACGCTGACAGGGCCGAGTAGGGTGAATTTCCGTATCCTGTGGGGCTCAGGGGCAAGACCTGCCACAGGCGTTGCTTCGCCGCGGCAAGAAAATCGACGAAGGCATACGCTGCGGGGCCAAGATCGCCAACGCCCCCATAGGACGGCAATGACGTTACATGCAGCAGAACTCCTGAAATTCGCTCCTGATTGCTGACTTCCCCACTCATCGCTCCCCCTCATGCTGCTCAAAACGTATGATGCCCAAATCATACGGTAGCGAGTTGGCGATCAAGTAGTAACGGACAGCTAAAGGAGCGCACAAAAGCAAACCCCCGAGGAGAAAGCCTCAGGGGTTCATGCTGCGATTTGTCGACTGTCAATTTCCGGCTGGAGCTCCCGGAACGGTCGGCGCCTTCTTCGAGTAGCGAACCGCGCCACCCTTCTCGTACTTCTCGGTCAAATTACCGATGTATACGCCGAAGAGCTCTTTGCGCTGCGCGTCCAGCAACTGCTCGCGAGTCTGGGCAAAGTTCTTTGCGATCTCTTCGGCGGTTGGCTCCTGCCGATCGATTACGCTGAGAACCACACCAACTCGACCCGCATTGATCGGACCCGAAATGCCTCCCTTCGGCAGATCAAACGCCACCGAGCCCGGACCACTCATTGCACCCAGATCCGGCACCTGTCCATCTTTACCTACCAGATCGCTGGTCTTCACGGGAATGTTCATCTCGCCGGCGGCCTTCCTCAGATCATTGAGGACCTTGGCGCGGTCGGCAAGCTTGTTCAGCTGCGTGTTCAACAGTTGGGGAACCTGCTGCTCGCGGTAGTCGTCGAGGATGTGCTGTTTGTAGTCCCCAAAGTCGGGAGCGTGTGCAGCCCTGATGTCGGCTACCTGGAACACGGCAAAGCCATCCCCGGTCGAAACCGTAGCGGGATCGGCTCCCTTGACCACAGCAAACGCCTGCGTCAGCAGACCGGAACCGTCGGCCAGCCCGGCAATAACACCGTCCTTGGCAATAAAGTCGGTTGTGACGACGTGCAGCCCGTGGGCCGCAGCAGCCTTATCGAGGCCGTTCTTTTTGGCATCAGCTGCAAGCTGCGACGCGAACGTCTGCATCGCCGCTCCGGCCCGTTGCTGTTCGAGCACCGGAACGATCTCTGCCTTTACCTCAGATAGGGGGCGAAGGTGCGCGGTCTTCTTATCCTCAACCTGCAGAATGTGGAAGCCGAACTGCGTCTTGATCACGTCCGAAGTCTGCCCGGGCGCCAGTGTGAACGCCGCCTTGTCGAACTCCGGAACCGTCTTGCCGCGATCCAGCCAGCCCAGTTCACCACCCTGGGTCTTGCTGCCGGGGTCATCCGAAAACTTCGTAGCGAGCTCAGCAAAGTTGCCGCCTGCCTTGATCTGCTTCAGCAGGTCTTCTGCCTTGGCCTTCGCGGCTTCTTCTGTTTTGCTGTCCGAGCCTGCCGGAACAGCAATCAGGATGTGCCGAACCTTGACCTGCTCCTTTACCTGGTACTGATTCTGGTGCTGGTTGTAATAAGCCAAAACGTCTGCGTCAGAGATCTGTGGCTTGCCGCCGGGCAGGTTCGAGATATCGAACGCCACGTACTGAATCTTGCGCGTCTCGGGAATCGCTGTCGCGTACTTTGCCTGGTTCTGCTTGAAGAAATCCTGCAATTGCGCATCCGTCGGGTTGATTGTCTTGCGAACGTCATCGGCCGAGATCACGGCAAAGTCGAACTTCACCTTTGTTCCCTGTACCCGGAAAGCCTCGCGCACTGCATTGTCCGACACCGTTACTCCACCGGTGATCAGCGCCTGCAGGCGATTCAGCTCCATATCGCTCTTCACCTGCGACTCAAAGTCGGCGCGGCTGGTCTGGAAGTAGTTCTGGACAAAATTCATGTAGGCGTCGTCGCCAATGTACTGTCCGTTGGGGAACAGGTATTGCGAGAACGGCCCCGTCTGTAACTCGCGACGCAGGTCTTCGTCGCTAACCTGAAGGTTCATCCGGTCGGCCTCGTGCTTGAGGATGGCCCGCTGAACTAGGATCTGCCCAGCCCGCTGCGAGACGTAGGGCATCAGAAAGTCGGGAAGGCGCTGTTGCTGCAACTGCCGCGCCGCAAGCTGGTTCACTTCAGTCATCTTGATGGGTGTGCTCTCGCCGATCAGGCGGCCAAAAACTCCAGGCTGCCGCACCGTCGCAAAGACAGTAGGATTGTCGGCCGAAGCATTGTCAAAGATGCCAGGGACAAGCGTAATCACCATCGTGACGACAGCGAACCCAATAATGACGGCGAAGATGATCTTCGTGATGCGGTTGTCTTGCTGCAGAATACGAATCATGCTCGAGTAAGAACCTTCACTTCGCGCGCTCACCCCTCTCATTCCGGAAGGTAGCGCGTGCCCGGGATTTTGCGTGACCTGGCTGGCAAGTCTTTTGAACTCGCGCCACGCCCATTGCAGGACAAGCTACAAGTGTAAATCAGCACAGGCTCGAACTCATAACTCTATGAATTTTCAGCCTGTGCGAAATTTCGGCCCGCAGCTTTCTAAATGTCAGTATTTGGACGTTTTGATCTGCGATTCGGTTAGAATTTCCCGTTCGCCGTAGGGTCTTGAGTTTAGAGGGACCCATCGACCGATGATGGGTCCCCGCGGGATCAACAAGCACTATTTGCCTTGTAAGGTCACATCGCCGTCAGGGCAACTGCTCGCCGGAACCATCTGGCTTCGTTTCAGCGTTGCCGTTGACCCGCTGAAGGTGCCCTCCATGATGCAACCCATCCGCGTCATTTGCACCTTGTTAGGGGTCATCACCGCGAGCATGGATGGGACCGGCAGCTTCGGATCACGCAACATTGCGACAACGGCATGATCCGCCAGGCCGTCGTCTTGAATCGATGCCTGTTGCAGGGTGTAGCTCGTGCCCGTGCTGGTTGTAGCAACCCAGGCTTTGTGGTTGATAAATTCATGGAGCGAGGCAGTGATCTTCGCAATGTCGACGCGGTTCTGTTTGTATGAGATTAAGGTCGTAACGCTCTCATTCTGAGCGAGCCCGCGCAAGGTTATCTGGCACTGGCCATCTATGTCGGAAAGGCTGATGTTTATATCGACCTTATAGACGCCGGGGCTAACCTGCACGGCAGTTTCGGGGGCATGACAGGGATTCTGCATGTACACCGAAATCCCCTTGGACTCATCGAAGTTATTTAGCTTGAATTGCAGCGACACATTAGTGCCTGATGTATACGTCGCCGGATTGAGCAAGATGATCTCGGCGGTGGGCGGCTTCTTTCGTTTGACGCCAAAATCGATTTTCTTGCCACCGAGGCTGAGTTGGGCAGAACAGCTTGCAGCAAGAATGACCAAGGCAAGTGGGAGAGTAAGCAGGCGCATTGAAGGGATCCTTTCGTCAGTAACCAGATGTGGGAGTTGAAGTGGATGCGACCTGCTCCAGACGCAGCTCGCGGGACCATGGAAATTGCTGACGCGCGGTGATCAACTCTTGCTGCGCGGATTCGTCATGGCCTAGCGCCTCTAGAACGCGGACCCGTAAGAGATGAAGCTCCGCTTCGTTCACCCAGTGCAATGCGCGCTCCGACTCGGCCCAGCAGGCGCCGTAATCACCCGATTCGCAAAGAACACGGACCAGATCGAAGTGCGCATCTTGCGCGGCAGGATCAACCTTGAGGGCAACCCGTAGCCAGTACTCAGCTTGCGGCCACTGGGCAAGCTGTTCGGCGTGTTCCCCGGAATAGATCGCATAGCTGCAAACCGCATTGGCGCAAGCGACTATAAGAAGCGCGACGGAGCAGAGCGGCAGCATGTTATGCGTCCAGTTTTGTGATCGCCTGGAGGAGCATGTTGGGATAGACGAGGGATGCTTTCCACTGCACAGATACGGCACGGTCATCCAGCAAGCCAGAAGCAACACGCCTTCTGGTCGGCTTAAAGGATTGTCGAAACATGCAGATGCCAGAAATGCTGCCGTCCCCGCCAACGCCGCGCGGACTTCTATCCTGCTCCGGCCTTTCCATGCAGAACTGAACCAGACGGCTAAAAAGCCTACGAAGGCAATCGCCCCGAAAGGACCTGCCTCCACAATCTGCTGCACGAATAAGTTGTGCGCCTGATTTTCGAAGGCCACGTATACGAAGTTTGAGGCGGGTATGTGTGGCGCGAGATCGCGAATATTTTCAGCGTAGTGACTGGGAAAACTGCCGGCTCCCGCTCCGAGCAGAGGCAGATGATGAAGGCTGGTCTTCCAGAGAAAGATGCGTCCATCTGCAGCGGTCCTCAGGCTACGAGGATTCAGTGCTTGCGTTGCTGCAAATAGGGCAACCACTGCGATAAGCGCGAGCATGATCTGCAGCTTCGCGCGTTTTGGTTTATGTTGTGCCGCCGACGCCAGCCAGCACGTAACACCTGCCAGGATACCCGCGATGGCAGTGCGCTCTCCAGTCGCTGCCAGCGCCAGTAGGATGAGAAGCAGCAGACTAGCTCGCCAGACTATGTGAAGTCTCTGCAAAGCACAAACGCTCCACATCGCAGCGCTCAGAAAAGACGCAACGAATAGTGGATTTCCAAGAGTGGCTGCTGTTCGCATTCTGCCCGGAGCGGTAGCGCCGGTCAGTAATCGAGGCAGATCGTACCCCGCCCAGCCTGCAAGCACCAAGCAGGCCAGCACTGAGGCGGAGATAGACATCCACAATAGAAGCTTGCTGCGTTCGACGCTCAACCGAATGAGCACCGCAGCTACAGCTATGGCAGAGCCATATTCAGCCATCGGTCGCCACGCCGTCGCCCACGCATGCGCATACGCCGTCGCGATGCAAGTTGCCAGAACCCAGGCTCCAAAGCAGACCGGTAGAACACGATGTCTTACACGATCAACTTCAGGGTGAATGGCTCCAGAGACAGAAGTCGCTTTCGGCAGCAGCAGACAAGCCATCGCTCCAAAGCCAAGCAGCACGGTGAACTTGGCGGCATAGAAGGGTGAATCCATGACCGGGCAGACAGCCAGCGTGACGACGGGAAGTGCAGCCAACGTCAATACGCTCCGCATTCGATAGCTGTAGATAGAAACCTGCATGCATCGTGATTTCGTCTTACGACGCCAATTGGAAGAAAGCCGAGTTTCCGGTTGCGTTTTTTTGCGCAGAGCTTTATTCCACGTTTCCATGCGGCACGAATAGCTCTTTTAGAACGCGCACCGGAACCGCTTGCAATTTTCCCGTGCGCCAGGAGTGAGCCCATTGAAACGTATACGCAAAACATTCGCCGTGCTCGTGCTGCCGGTACTCATAACGGCAGTTGGCTGCAAAAAAAATGCCGCAACCCCACAGGCGGCAGCAGCGGTTACAACCCCGGCATCCAACAGTGCTGCCTCAGTTCCAACAGCATTGCCTAACTCCGCACCTGCCTCTCTGCCAGGACTAACGGTTGAAACAACGTCTGGACTCAAAGGCGCGGACTGGGCGATGAAGCAGGATGCCATCTCCAAAGAGGCCACCGGGCAGTGGGCGGTGACCGCCTCCGCTTCGTCCGCCTACAACGACGCTTCTGGCCATGATGACAGCTCGCCCTTTCAAGCCACGGGCGCTCCCAACGTGCAGACAGAGGGTGACAACGGCAATGCCTGGACGCCCAAAGATCCTGATGCTGGGCTGGAATGGCTGGATCTGGTTTATTCCAAGCCAGTCTTTGCGAATGCCATCCGTATACGGGAGAGCGCCGGCGCGGGGGCAGTCGCCAAGGTCGATCTCTACGATGAACAGGGGCAAGCACACACGATTTGGACGGGAACCGATCCAACGACCGGCCTGAACTACTTCATGCTCAACCTTCCGAAGACCGCATTCAAGACCAACCATCTCCGCCTCACATTAGCCACAAATGTGATCTCCGGCTACAACGAGATCGATGCGGTGCAGCTGGTAGGCACTGAGCAGTAATTCGAGAGGAACAACAAATGAAGAAATACCTTTTCTCGGCGACTCTCATTCTTTTTTTCATACTGAGCGGACTACGCACCGCGTCCGCTCAGTTTCAACCCTTCAACGCGGCGGACACCAGAGAACTCCAGGCCTTCCGATTGACCGATGATCTCGTAGAGCATTATCGAAGTGCGACTGTCGCACTCATGGAGTACGGCAAGGCACATCCGTCCGAAAACGAAGATGACAACGACAAGGACTCGAAAAAGGACGATGTCACCCTCAGCGATATGGTCAACGGGATGTCCAAGGCACATTTCTTCGTGTCGATACTGCAGAGCAAGGGTATCTCGCCACGGCAATATGTCGAGACCATGCTCATCCTCGTCGGCGGATATAGTGCCATCGCCATGCAGCGTGAAGGTCAGACGGCGACCGTAAGATCTTCACCGGTTGTCTCTGCGGCGAATATGGACTACATCAAGCGCAACTACGATCACATCTCGACCTTGCTCGCAAGCACGAACGGTTCGGACAACTAACTCATGTTTCGCCGGACCTCGATTCCCGCTTTGATTCGAACCAGCATGACCTCAGCGGTTCTGATGAGTTGCGTGTCGGTGTTCGCACAAAGCCTGCCGACGACGCTATGCAACTTCCTTTCGGATTCGGGGGGATCGACAGCCGATTCCGGGACCTCCATCTCGCTCTCGTTCGATGGGCGAGGTGGCCTTTCTTTCTCAGGATCCGGTTCGGTGCAGGTGCAGGATACGGGCACCTATTCTGTATCGGGCAATTCGATCACTGTCTCCCTGCCCGGCGTCGGCAAGTCGGCGCATGGACCATGGAGTCTGAGCGCGAATACTCTGCGGCTGCCGTTTCAACTGTTTTCGAACGATGCTGGTTCTTCGTTGTGGTCCTGTATCGCAGCAGCGAGTAACCCTTCGTCGGGAGAAGGATCTGGCTCCGGAGGCGGCGGTTCTCACTCGACTAGCGGAGCAAGCGGCTCGGGCGGGCAAAATAGTAACGGCAGCAACAATGAAAAGGGTTCCAACGGACACGGGAATAGTCTCTCTGCTACCGGCAATAAGAAAGGCAACGGCCCAGCTGGGCCTACTCACCAGTCGAATAATCCACCACCCGATAATCCGCCGAACAATCCACCAGACAATACACCCAATACACCCCCGGATAATCCTCCAAACAACCCTCCGGACAGTCCGCCCGACAACTCGCCAAACAATCCTCCAAATACGCCGCCGAACCAGCCAAACAGCTGGCAAAATAGCCCGGTTGCGCCCTATGTCGGCGACTGGGTAGGGATTGGCTGGGGGTGGGAGGTTCGCTTTCGATCGGGCGACTGGAATGGGCATCCCGATGAAAAAAACAGTGTGATGACCCTTACCGTTCGTCATCTTGCACGTTTCGATTTCACCGTTGACGCAAAGGGGCAGGTCGTAGGCAACGGCGAAGTGACCTACGATCTCGACCCCAATCTTTGCGGAGTTTATCGCGCCGCAGAACAGATCAATATGGCGATTGACGTACTCAAGAACTTCAACAGTGCGTTGAGCAAGATGCGCTCGTACGCGACACAAATTGACAAAATCTTCGGCATGAAGAGCCAGATCGAAGCATCCGAGGCAAAGGACAAGATCGAATCCTGGAAGAAGTTCAAGAACGCCAACTCAGACCAGCAATTCGGAGTAACGCAGACCCATACGTCTCCCTGGAGCAATATGGGCCACAACGCCGAAGACACTGGCGACCTTGCTGCCTCTGTCTGGTATGAACGATGCAGTAAAGGCGCTCCCGTCTCGATCGTAGGCGGTCTAAGCTGCGAAGACTTGCTTGGCGGACCACCACTGACCGTACCAGGCGAAGTGCAGAGTACGGAAGAGAAGCTGGCTGAATTCGCTAAAGATCAGGGGAAGGATCTTGCAAAGGACGCATGGAAGAAGTTGCAGGAGAAGGATCCCGGCTTTTGGAATCATGATGCCAATTATCTCTATACGACTGTATCCGGCGAAGCTGTCGATGCCGCAGCAGACGCTCTCAAAGAAAAGACGCTTAAGACCCTTAATGTCTTCGATGTTCAGGAGCAACCGGGCAAGGATGAGTGCGCGGGCATCCCTTCCACGCGTACAGCCGGCAACTCTTTCAATACTCCTACGGCGGAGAGCCTCATGGCCAGTTGGAAGGAATTGGGAGACAGTATCAAGACGATGAATCCCGATGCTGCTGTCAATGTGCTGATGAACGCTCCCGGAGTCACAAAGGTTCAGTACGACTACAAAGGGCTGGCGAATGGACCGGAGTCGCGCCGGTTCAAGATTCGTGGCTATGTCAGTGGCAACAAGTTGGTGCTGCATCAGGATGGCGATGTCTACGGTGGAGACAAGAACCTTCCGGTGCAGTACACAGTGAATATGGTGACCACGAAAGCGCAATTCCCTACCTGGAGCCCGTTCATCGACAACGATAGTGCCGACCTCGCCACATCGGGAAAAGTGAAACAGCTCGAGCGCAAATCGGTTACTTGCGATGTGAAGAGCGGCAAGACCGGCGGCAAGGAAGCGCCAAGTACTGCGGGAGATGCGAGCAAATGTACTCCGCACGAGGAGTTAGTAACAACGGTCTCGGATTCATACACACCGTTCGCCATTTATTACAAGAGTGGAGAGCATCGCAACGGCGTCAAGGTGTGGCATGAGTATGAGTACTACTGGAACGCATACAAGGTCACTGAGCCTCTGAGCATTACCGAAAAGTAAGGAGAACATATATGCGAAAGATTTACGGCCTGGTAATCCTGTCTCTGGCAACTGCCTTGGGAGGCGCTGCACAGACCTCCGGCTCATCCGGTCTTGCGACGCTGAAGTATCAATACAAAGTAGGCGTCTTACCCTTCGTTGATACCACTGGCAATCTCGAGGACAAAACGACTGCGATTGCTCGTCTACTACAGTCCGAGTTAGCGCACAGCTCCGACCTCGAGGTTCGATTCATCAAACCAGGAGACGATACGGGTAGCGATATCGATTCCGATGCGGCGGTCAAATTGGCGCGTGATCACAAGAACGACGTCATAGTCCTCGCCACTATCCTCTCCGCTCAGGTCGAAGAGTCGGACCATAGCGCGCAGGGACCAAGCATCTTCGGCCAAACACTTGGCGGCTCTAGTCATTCCGCAAAAGCGACTGTTGAGCTACAAGCCGATCTGTACAGTTCGGTCACAGGCAAAAAGCTCGACAGTATTCGTGTAACAGGCGAGGAGAAGGCCAGCAAAATCTCCGGCAACGCCGACACATCTCTCGGAGAGTTAGGCAGCGACGGGCAAGCTCCCGACTCCCCCCTGGGCAAGGCGATGCAAAAAGCAATCCACGGTGTGGCGACGCGCATTGCAGCGGATGAGCCCAAGATGCTCCGGTACCAACCTTCTGGCGATGCTAGCTCTCCTGCGCCATAGAGAAAACGGAGCCTAAGCGAAATCTAGTGTCCGAAAACTTTCTTCCGTAATACCCGCACGCGCGAATGCATAAGTACACAGCATCACGCTGTAATCACTTCTTATTAGGAGTTCATGCCATGCAATGTCCGGTTTGCAATACAGAGACAGGGAGCACTTCCGCATTCTGCCCACACTGCGGGGCAAATACCGGCACTGGCGCTGCCCAGGCGATAGCAGCACAACCAAGCGGACTCTCGGACACTGCAGCCGGCACTATCGCCTACCTCACATTTATTCCAGCGATCATCTTTCTAGCAATGGAGCCCTACAACCGCAGCTCTTACGTGCGGTTCCATGCATGGCAGTCGATCTTTCTTGGGATCGCCATCATCGCAATCAATACAATCCTGGGGCTGATCCCGATTGTCGGATGGATCGCAGCGCCAATCGTGAGCCTGGGGTTCTTGATTTTGTGGATCATGGTTCTCATCAAAGCCAGCAAAGGTGAGCGCTACAAGGTTCCGTTCATTGGGAACTTTGCTGATCAGCAGGCAAAGTAGTACTGCAATAACTCTCGAAGGAGAAGTGCCAGATGCACCAGGGATTCTAACTTTTTCCAATCCCATCGGCACACCCCTACAACATCCCGGATGAGGCAATTCACATCTCATCCGGATCGCCACTAATCTTGATGACCGAGACACGATTCCGGTAACGTGGATGGGGCGCGGCCGGTATGATTTCCCCGTTCGGACGCGAGAGATGAGGCCCGATGCAGTCGAGTGGCTCGATGCGCGCGCAGATCGGAACGCTCATCATCGCGACGAGCCTCATTCAGTTTGCAAACGGCTTCTTCAACACGTTCATTTCCTTGCGAGTGGCGAGCGAGAATTTTGGCGCGGCCCTGGCCGGTCTCGTGCTCAGCAGCTTTTTCGCCGGCTTCACGCTGGGCGCGTTGCGCTGCGCGAAGATTATCGAGCGTATCGGACACATTCGCGCCTATGCGGCCTTCGCCGGTCTGGTTGTCGCGGCGACTGCGGCGATGCCACTAAAAATCGGCCCCTTGCCCTGGTTGCTTCTGCGCGGGGTCATCGGGTTTGGTAGTGCCGGGGTTTTTGTCACGACGGAGAGTTGGCTCAATGCTAAGGCCCAGCCATCGGAGCGTGGGCGGGTTTTCTCGATCTACATGGTAGGCACCTTCTTGGCTCTTGCAGTCGGGCAACTTCTAATCGCCCGAGCCGAGCTTGAGGGAGCAGCACCATTCAATGCGATCGTCGCCCTGTTCGCCGTGGCGTTGATCATGGTAAGCGCGACTCGAGCCGAGCCTCCCCTGACAGCCGCCGCAGAGAAGCTGACTTACGGCGAACTCGCCCGTGGAGCGCCTGTCGCTGTCGTCGGCTGCGTAGTGAATGGGCTTGTAACCAGTGCGTTCTATGCACTTGTTCCGGCGTGGATGCAAGATAAGGGCGTTGATCGCGGCCATATCGCACTATTCATGCTCGTAGCGGTGGTCGGCGGCCTTGCGTTTCAAGTCCCGGTCGGACGGATCTCGGATCGCTTCGACCGGCGGATCGTACTATCGGCACTAGGCCTCGGCTTCGCAGGTGCGGCCGCTGCACTCGTCTTGCTTCCCCGCTCCTCCCCAATGATTTTGCCGACCGCAGCCGTACTCGGCGGCTTTATGTCGACCCTCTACCCGGTCTGTGTAGCCAACGCGCACGACCGCATGCCGGCCGATCGGGTTGTAGCGGTAAGTGGTCAACTCATTCTAGTGAGCGGGCTCGGTTCAGTGCTCGGCCCTCTTATCGGCACGAGCCTCATGGCGCGATTCGATATCGACGGGGTGTTCTACTTTATGGCCGCCGCAGCGCTCCTTTTGGCACTCGTCGCCGCGAGCGGAAGCTTGATGATGAGGGCGCCGCGACACCTGCGACGACCTTTCGAGATTCTGACGCCGTTGGCAGCACCTCTCGCACAGGATTCGCTCGGTTGCTCCGACGACGACCCCTTCTCGGTGGACTCTATCGAGGTAGGCTCGAAGGAACGCTGAGCCACATCGTACAACTAGTGCCACAGAACGAAGCGATGCTGCGAGAGGTGTCCACGCCGCGGGTTATCGCAAGACTCTCCTCCATAGTCGACTTTCATGCTGCTGCTTCATCGCAATTCTTACGGTGATTATGGAAGTCCAACCATTTCTTGCTTGGCTGTCAGAATCCATGGTAGGATTCGTTCTCTGGCGCGAGCGTGGTGAGCAAGTTAGAGCGTCAGATAAGCGTAACAATGGCAATCGATTCCTGCACGACGACGTGCCACGGGCCCTCAACTCGGGAAGCGGCTCCGGTGAAAAGTGAATGTTCTGCCTGGGTCCTCTCGATGATCAAACTTAGACCGCCGTTTTTTTGATTCGGTGAATCGTCCCGTGGAATCCAGGCCGATCGCTGATAGTAAAGATCGTCATCGGATTCCCCTAGGGCCGCGTTTTGCAGACACTAAACGGAGGCTTGCATGCCTATAGGGAAGGCGCAACTGGGGCTGACGGTCGCTTTGTCAATAGCCTGTCTCGTTGTCGGATGTTCGTCCGGTCCTTCGAATGCTCCCGAGGAGGCCCGGCCCGTCAAGACGATGGTCGTGGCAGCCGGCGACACACCGACTGTACGATCCTTCCCCGGACGGGTCGAAGCATCGAAGATGGTCGACCTCGCATTCCAGGTATCCGGCGTACTCGTCAAACTGCCATTCAGAGAGGGAGAGCGAGCCTCCAAGGGCGCGATGATCGCTCAACTCCGGCAGGACGAATTTCAAGCCCGTCTGCAGACCGTGCAGGCCACACTCGACCAGGCCCGAGCTCAGTTGGGCGCATCCGAATCAAGACTCGCGAACGCCAAAACAGAATCGGAACGCTTCGGACGCCTCGTCGACTCCAGCGCCGTATCACGGTCTGATTACGATCAAGCTCAAACAACCTACCGCGCGGCCCAGGAAGATTACAACGGCCAACAGGCAGGAATTCGCGGGCTCGAAGGCCGCCTGGCAGAGGCGAAGCTCCAGTTTGGCGACAGTACACTGCGCGCTCCCTACGACGGCGTTGTCGCCCAGCGGCTCGTTGACGTGGGACAAAACATCGTCGCAAACAATCCCGTCATCCGCTTTCAGAATGTCAACGACATTGACATCGTCGCGGACGTGCCGGAAGGATTCATAGCCGCCGATATTCGCTCGTCCAACATTCAGCAGAGCGTCGCAGAACTCAGCACAGCGCCTGGGCGGCAGTTTCCAGTACACATCAAAGAGGTCGCACAGATAGCGGACCCGAGGACTCAGATCTTCGAAGTTCGCTTTGCTCTGAAAGCTCCTCCCGGCATCACGGCGCTTCCCGGCATGACGGCCACCGTTACCATCACCACCCGAGGATCCAGAACTCCGGGCAACCTCCTCCTTGTGCCAGTCTCGGCCATCTCCAAGCAGGACACTGGCGAGCAGGTGGTGTGGGTCCTTGGGTCAGATCAAACTGTCCATCGCCGACCGGTAAAGATGGGCGCTCCTACTGGCGACAGGATTGAAATCTCTGGCGGGGTGCAACCGGGCGACCGCATCGTTGTGGCGGGAGCGTCATTCCTGCGCGAAGGCATGAAGGTTCGCGATCTGGGCGACGCGCTTGGAGGCGGCCAATAATGAGCCCAGGCGTCTACTCCGTCAAACATAGCAGGATTGTTTTCGCGTTGACGTTTATCGTCATTGTGGGCGGGATCTTCGCATATCAAAATCTCGGGCGTCTGGAGGACCCGGAGTTCACGATCAAGCAAGCCCTGATCGTCACACCGTACCCGGGGGGCTCCCCTCAGGAAGTGGCCCAGGAGATCACTAACCCCATCGAAAACGCCGTTCAGCAAATGGGCCAGGTTGACTACGTCGAATCGGAGTCCACGCGCGGACGGTCATTGGTCCGAGTGCACATCAAAGATCAATACCACAAGGACAGAATCCCTCAGGTCTGGGACGAACTTCGTCGCAAGGTCAACGACGTCCAACCCAGATTGCCGCCTTCGGCGCGCGGCACATCGCAGGTGGTCGATGATTTCGGTGACGTTTACGGCATCTTTTTAGGGATCACTGGCAAAGGATTCTCGCAACCCGAGCTTCGCCGCTACGCAGATGCCGTCCGTCGCGAGTTGCAGTTGGTGGATGGCGTCGCCAAAGTCGATCTCTTTAGTGAGCAACAGGAGGTTGTCTTCCTCGAAATGTCGCGGTCGCGGCTGGCGCGGCTTGGCATGAATGAAAACCAGATCTATGCCCAGTTACAGGCGAGGAATGTCGTCGCAGACGGCGGACGCGTGCGTGTAGGCGGCCAATATGTCGTGATCGATCCGACGGGCGGTTTCCGCTCGGCCGAGGACATGCTCAATTTAGTGATCGGAGCGGATACAACCGGCCGCCAATTCCTACTTCGAGATGTAGCGACGATCACACGTGGTTATGAAGATCCGCCGCGTCGCCTGTTCCGTTACGATAGCCAGCCAGCCATCGGTCTTGGCGTCTCCACAGTACCAGGCGGAAACGTAGTTACGATGGGTAAGGGCGTCCAGAAAAAACTCGATGAGATGGAACAAAACCGGCCCGTCGGCATCGAGATCCACCACGTCAACTTTCAGCCCGTCGCGGTCTCCGAAGCCACGAGAGCCTTCACTTTCAATCTGCTCAAGGCTGTCACTATTGTCTTTGTCGTGCTCCTGTTTGCGATGGGGCGCAAGGCCGGATTCATCATCGGCTTCGTGTTGTTTCTTACGATCATAGGGACTTTTCTGGTGATGAAAATCAAGGGAGGCCTCCTGCTTGAGCGTATCTCTCTTGGCGCTCTCATCATCGCGCTGTGCATGCTCACCGACAATGCGATTGTTATCACCGAAGGGCTCAAGGTCGGAATCGAAGCGGGCAAGGACAAGCTCGAAACAATTCACGATGTGGTGTCGCACAACCAGTGGCCGCTGTTCGGGGCGACAGCCATCGCAGTTTTGGCCTTTGCGGCCATCGGACTATCGGAGGATTCAGCCGGCGAGTTGCTCAGTTCCCTCTTTTGGGTCATATGCATCTCTTTGGCGCTGAGTTGGGTGGCGGCAATCACAGTCACTCCGCTACTGGCTTACTTGTTTCTTAAGCCGAGCGCCGATGGGCATTCGGAAGAGCACGCACACGATGGCAAATTTTTCCAGATATACCGTCGCTTCCTGGTATTCGCACTTCGTTTCCGGCTCATCGTGGTGGCAGCAACCGTTCTGCTCTTTCTCGCTGCGCTGTATGGCTTCACGAAAGTCGATCAAAGCTTCTTCCCGCCCGCGACCCGTCCGCAGTTCCTCGTGGACACCTTTTCGCCGTCCGGCACCTATATCCGTGTATCGGAACAATTTGCCGGCGAGGTCGAAAAATTCCTCCTGGCCCAGCCCGGCATCACCCACGTGTCAACGTTCGTCGGTGGCGGCGCTCTACGCTTTCTATTGGTGTACTCCACAGAACAGCCGAACACAGGTTATGTTCAGTTCCTGGTCGAGGTCGATGACTGGAGAAGGATTGACGGGTTGATTCCCAAGGTCCAAAGCTACCTGGAGCAGCATTATCCGAACGCGAACGTAAACACCAAGAAATTTATGCTTGGCCCCGGCAGCAGTGGACGTGTCCAGGTACGTTTCAGCGGACCCGATCCTGCAGTGCTGCGCGACCTTGCAGGTCAGACTCAAAACATCATCATCAACACTGGCAACTCGTTGGGTGTGCGCACCGACTGGCGTCAACCTGAAAAGGTGATCCGTCCGAAGGTGCTCGAACTCCAGGCGAACCGCAACGGTCTCACCCGCGTCGACGTAGCGCAGGCCTTGGAATCTGGCTTTGCAGGACGTACGGTCGGCTTCTACCGTGAACCGCCCGGCTCCAGCGTGGGAGTATTTCCACAAGACGCAAGGCTGCTGCCGATTATCTCTCGCCCCCCTTTGGATGAGCGGAGCAACGTCAATGAGATTAACAACTTGCAAATCTGGAGCCCTGTCGCCAACAGGATGATCCCCATGAGCCAGGTTGTCTCGGGCACCGAGGTCACATGGGAAGACCCGATCATCATGCGCCGCGATCGCATGCCGACCATCACCGTGTTTGCCGATGCGCGTACAGGTCTACCAAGCGTATTGATGAACTCTGTGCAGCAAAAAATAGAGCAGATCAAATTGCCTCCCGGATATTCCATGGAATGGGGCGGCGAGTACGAGGATTCCAACAGAGCCCGGACCAATCTTGCCAAACCGCTCCCGGCGGCATTGTTGGCCATGGCGTTTATCGTCGTATGCATATTCAATTCCTTCCGTGCCATGGTAGTGGTCTGCGTCGCCGTGCCATTGGCGATCATCGGCGCCGTCGCCGGACTTCTCATAACCAACAATCCATTCGGCTTCATGTCTCTCTTGGGACTGCTCGCCCTGGGTGGCGAACAGATCAAAAACTCGATCGTCTTAGTCGAGGAGTTTTACATTCTGATGGATCGAGGGATGGAACCATATCCAGCGATCCTGCAGGCGGGCGTAAACCGGTTGAGGCCGGTGTTACTGGTAGTCATTACAACGGTGCTTGGAATGATTCCGCTCCTACTTGATCCATTTTTCGCAGGGATGGCGGCCGTCATCATGTTTGGACTGGCCTTCGCTGCTGTTCTGACCATGATCTTCGTCCCCGTGCTTTACGCCATAGTCTTTCGCGTCCCTGTTCCCGACCCGGAGAGAGCAGAGGCGCAGTGACCAGTTCAGAGGAAGGATCCGACCCATGAACAACAAAGGATCAAACTCGAGCGCAGAAACACCGCACAACGTTCGCCGTCCGATTTTTGCCTCTTCCGTCGGATTCGCGAAACGAAAAAGCTGCTGGCCCTTTAATCCTCGCCCAGCACTCGTCCTTCCCTTGTTCTTACTCCTGCCGGGTTGCGCCGTCGGCCCCAACTACAAGCGTCCTCCCGTAGCCGCCCCGACAGTCTTTCGAGGCCCCACCGAAACAGCACAGGCACAGCAGGCCTCCTTCGCCGACCTGCCGTGGTGGGATATCTTCCACGATGAGACTCTGACAGCACTCATCAAGACCGCGCTGGCCAACAACTACGATCTTGCCGTTGCCGTTGCCCGCGTCGAACAGGCAAACCAGATTGTCGCCCAAGCCAGGTCGCAATACTTCCCCACTCTTGGCTATGCGATCTATCCAAGTTACGGCCACAATCAGTTCATCTATAGTCCTATCGCCCCACCCAGTGGAGCTCAAGGATTCCTGATGGCCATAGCCCGCGCATCATGGGAGCCCGATCTCTGGGGCCGTATCCGCCGCACGAATGAGGGCGCACGGGCCCAGCTTCTCGCGACCGAGGAAGCCCGCCGCGGAGTCATGCTGACCTTAGTCAGTAATGTCTCCCAAGCCTACTTCGAACTTCTTGGACTCCGCCTTCAGCTCGAGGTCGCCAACGAGTCCAAGCAGTCATTCACCACCACCCTCACACTCGTGACACAACGTGTCCATGAAGGCCTCGGCAATGAACTGCAGACATCGCGCGCTGCAAGCGATCTGGCCAGCGCTTCCGGCAGCATACCGGAGCTCGAACGGCAAATTGCACTCAAGGAAAACCAGCTCAGTCTATTGATGGGCAAGGACCCCGGCCCGATCGACACGAAACCAAAATTCCTTGGCGAAATCCCACCCGAAGTCCCAGCAGGATTGCCCTCCACCCTGCTCGAGCGCCGACCCGACATACTCGCAGCCGAGGCAGCGATGAAGAATGCAAATGCCCAGATCGGCGTAGCGCAGGCAGCATTCTTTCCAACCTTTGGCCTCTCGACATTCTTCGGTAAATTAAGCACGCCGCTGGAGCGGCTCTCCTCCAGTCAGACGAACGCCTGGAGCCTCGCCGCAAGTCTGTCAGGCCCCGTCTTTACTGCTGGCGCTATTACGGCTCAGAAACAACAGGCAATCGCTTCTTGGGAACAAACGAAGGCCCAATACAACCAAACCGCGTTGAGCGCTTTTCGTGATGTCTCCGACGCCCTCATCACCCGCGAGAAACTTGACGCCACCCGAGCCGAACAAGCCAAGGCCGTGCAATCGAACGAAGATGCGGTTCGTCTTATGTCGCTGCGTTTCACAAACGGAAGGGTCAGCGGTCTCGATGTTCTCGAGTCCAAGCAGCGACTCTATTCCTCCCAGCTAGCCATTAGCCAGACCGAGATCAACCGCCGTCTCATCATCGTCCAGCTCTACAGAGCGTTGGGCGGAGGATGGAACCTGACCGACGCGCAATGGATGGCTGCCAACTCCCAGCCCAGTACGCAGAATCCGCCGCCAAGCACGAAACCGTAGAATGGCTATTTTTCTTTCAGCGTAAGCATGGGATTGCTCCTTTTGCGCTGATTCGAACTGCCCTCGCTGGATCGGACACGTAGTCTTTCTCAAGACTTCATCACTTCGTCAGCGTAGCTTCACCATTCATACATTTCAGGAGTAGTAGTCTGTCTAAGCTACTTTGAAGAAGACGTCGAATCTACGTCAGGGAACCATCAACTATTTGAAAAGGGGCGAATATGCAACTTGGAATGGTAGGCATGGGAAGGATGGGAGCGAATATGGTTCGTAGGCTGGTAACGCACGGCCACGAATGTGTCGTCTTCGATAGGTCTCCCAAAGTAGTCGAGGAGATGGCGAAAGAAAAGGGAATTGCTGGCTCCTCCTCGTTGCAGGATCTTGTAAACAAGTTGGCCAAACCACGCGCGATCTGGTTAATGATTCCGGCGGGAGTCGTCGAACAAACAATTGCGGAGATCGCTCCTCATCTCGAGCCAGACGACATCCTGATCGACGGTGGCAACTCCTACTACATTGACGATATCCGTCGTGCCAAAGTACTCGCTCCGAAAGGTATTCACTACATCGATGTAGGAACCAGCGGAGGCGTATGGGGATTGGAACGCGGCTACTGCATGATGATAGGCGGGCCAAAGGCTGCTATTGAGCACCTCGACCCTATCTTCAAAACAATCGCGCCAGGAATCGGAGATATCCCGCGCACTCCCGGTTTTGAAAAGATAGGTGGCACAGCAGAACTCGGCTATCTGCACTGTGGAGATAGCGGCGGCGGTCACTTCGTCAAGATGGTCCACAATGGTATCGAGTACGGCATGATGGCCGCGTATGCTGAGGGTCTGGCCGTATTGAAAGCCGCTGACATTGGCAAACAGACGGGCGAGATCGATGCCGAAACGACACCGCTCCGCGACCCCGAAAACTATCAATACGACTTCAACTTGACTGAGATCGCTGAAGTCTGGCGTCGAGGCAGTGTGATCGCTTCCTGGCTGTTGGACCTGACCGCAGCAGCACTCGCACAAGACCCTGCACTCACGAAATTTGGCGGTAGGGTGTCAGATTCCGGAGAAGGTCGTTGGACGATCAAAGCCGCGATCGATGAGGGCGTGCCGGCTCCAGTTCTCACTACAGCTCTCTACGAGAGATTCAGTTCTCGAGGACAAGCAGACTTCTCCGACAAACTTTTATCCGCGATGCGCTATGAGTTCGGTGGTCATCTTGAGAAGCCAGCCGCCAAGTAACTTCGCAAGCATGAAGGGAGAAATATGAGTCAACCGCATTCCGACGCGCTGGTCTTCTTTGGTGCTACCGGCGATCTTGCCTACAAGAAGATCTTTCCTGCGCTCCAATCGATGATCAAGCGTGGCAATCTTAACGTCCCGGTCGTCGGCGTAGCAAAGGCCGGGTGGAATCTCGATCAGCTCAAGGCACGCGCCAAGGACAGCCTCGAACAGCACGGTGGCCTCGATCCCGCGGCATGGGCAAAGCTCAGTTCCCTGCTCCACTACGTCGACGGCGACTACTCCGACTCCGCCACCTTCACCGCAGTACGCAAGGAGCTTGGATCCGCCGAGAGACCCGCTCACTATCTTGCAATCCCGCCTTCGCTCTTTGAAAAGGTCGTGGAGCAGTTGGTGCAATCGGGCTCCGCCAAGGGAGCACGCATTATCGTCGAGAAGCCCTTCGGGCACGATCTTGCCTCCGCCCAGGAACTCAACCGAATCTTGCTCTCAGTCTTCCCGGAGTCATCGATCTTTCGCATCGATCACTACCTTGCGAAGGCTCCCGTCCACAATATGGTGTCCTTTCGCTTCTCCAACTCCTTTCTGGAGCCGCTCTGGAACCGGGATTACATCGAGAGTGTGCAAATCACAATGGCAGAGAATTTCGGCGTGCAGGGCCGGGGCTCTTTTTACGATCAGACCGGTGCGATTCGCGACGTCGTCCAGAACCATATCTTCCAGATCATGTGCAATCTTGCCATGGAGTGCCCTGCACGAAGCGACAGTGAGTCCATACGCGATGAAAAAGTTAAGGTGTTGAAGGCAATTCCACCTGTGGACCCGAAGAATCTCATTCGTGGGCAATTTCGCGGCTATCTGGAAGAGAAGGGTGTCGCACCGAACTCACAGGTGGAGACCTTTGCGGCCCTCCAGCTTGAGATCAAATCGTGGCGATGGGACGGTGTGCCGTTCTACATACGCGCGGGGAAGAACCTGCCGGTTACCTGCACGGAGGTAATGGCTCGCCTCCGCAAGCCGCCCACGACCAATTTGACTGAGATCAACGTGCAACAGAACTACGTTCGTTTCCGCATCAGCCCGGAGATGACAGTAGCGATGGCGGTCTCAGTCGCCTCGCCCACTGGAGCCAGCCCACGAGAGGAGGTCGAGATGGTAGCCAGCCGCCACCCACGTCCTGAAGAGATGGAAGCATACGAGCGTGTCCTGAGCGATGCCATGGCAGGGGATGCCACGCTGTTCGCGCGACAGGACTATGTCGAAGAAGCTTGGCGAATCGTCGATCCTGTCCTAAAGGCGTCAACCGCGGTCTACGTCTATGAGCCGCACACATGGGGACCGCAAGAGGTCGAACAGACCGTCGTCCCGACCGGAGGATGGGACGAGCCGCAAGCCGAAGAATTGGAGGACTTCCGGCTGGTCGGACAGTCTAAACAGCCTCCGATCGCTGAACCCCATGTACAGCCGTTGACATAAACACTCGTCATGCAGCTGGTTCAGGGATGATTTTGACTTAGACCTAAGCCTGTCTTCGAATTCCGTCCTGAGCCAGCCAGGATGCGTTCGCTGCACCCCTCGGATTCCAGCGAAGGTATCCAATCCCAGCCCATCCCTGATGTTGATCCTGGATCAATTCTTCCGACTCGTACTGAGGTTTAATCTCCGACCAGAAGCGGTCTACCTCACAACCTGTCGACGGGGGATGCGCGGCAATATCGTGGAAAGCAATCAGTCCACCAGGCGCAACAAACCTGCTGTAAAACTCGAAGTCTTGTTTCACATCCTGATAAGTATGCCCCCCATCAATGAACAGAAAATCGACTTGCCTTCCATTGAGAAGTTCGGTGGTTTTTTCCAGGATCGATTGACTGTGGGAGTCGCCACGGAGCAGATCTATGCGTTGCCGACCCCGTGCAAAAGAGCGATAGATCGGGCTGCGCCATACGCCATAACCGTCGCCGAAGTTGCCAGCCGGCAGATCAATACTAATCAGATAGGAATCTTCCGGAATAACCCGGGTCCAGCAGAATAGGGTGCCACCTCTGGCCGTCCCGATTTCCAGCACAGTCCGAGGCTTCAGTTCCCGCACTACTTTCAGCAATGACAGGAATTCTGAACGCACTTGGATTGTGTAAATGAATCCGTGGTAAGCGGAGTTCGTAAAATCCATCAGACTATCAAGATCTTCAAACGCCGGTTGTCCTTTGAGACCCCAGTACGCAGAGGTCGTTCCCATAAACTCGTTCGTTATTCGCTGTATCACAGGACCCACACCGTGCGTTTTCAGGACCCGTCTAGCTTTGTGTACGGTGAGCAACATGATTGCCTAACCGTAGCCAGGCCGAACCGACGAAAAGGCCGTCCCGCTACTCAAAGTTGATTTCCAAACCTCAGCACGACATGGGAAGAATCAATTCTGTAGCGAACCAAACGGTAAAATCGATAGAGTCCGTATACACATTCTACTTTTCATGAACGTGTCACGTCAAGACAATTCCTACAATTTGCCGTCTTGACGCCGAGCCGCCGACTGAAGACATGTTGCGTCCACTGTTGGAGCGAAGTCCAAAAAACGCATGCGTCATATCTCAGGTGAACGCAAACAATGAACACCCCATAGCTACATTCAGATGCGTTCCAAACGCCGAGCGAACACCAAGTCGTACAGATGGTTGCCTGTAAAGGGAGGAGTTATCGGTAGTATGTAAAACGATAGCCAAAACAATAGAACCCCGCTCAAAAGGCGGGGTTCTGTGGGGTTATCCCTAAATGGTTGCGGGGGCAGGATTTGAACCTGCGACCTTTGGGTTATGAGCCCAACGAGCTACCGGGCTGCTCCACCCCGCTCTTTGAATATACCGTGACTACGCCCTTCGGTCAATGGTCCGACAGCTGCATTGCTCGCATCTCCTTGCATCGATAATCCATAGAGTTGGCCGTAACTTTTGCCAGAAAATGGAGTCTGCATAAATGTAGGAATTGCGCGGTGAAACCAACCGTCGCGCAATGGGTCACGGAGGACCGATGGAGAAGAGTACCAATCTCTCTACACTTTCAAGAGTGGCATCTTTTGCCGTTCTGCTCGCACTATCTAGCATTGCCTTTGCGCAGGCCCAACCGGCGACTGTGCCTGATGCTCAGATCGAATCCAACGTACTGAAGGCCCTGGCGAGTTCATCCACATTAGCCGATCAGTCCATCAGCACGACCACCGTGTACGGCACCGTCACGCTAAGCGGCACCGTCCGTGATGAGGCATCGCGAGACTTGGCAGAAAAGGTCGTCTCCACCACCGAGGGCGTGAAAAAAGTAGTCGACGAGTTGACCATCGGAACCTCGGCTCCAGCAGCCGCTGGCGTCCCACAGCAGCCCGAGAACCCCGCCGACCAGGGCACGAACCCCAACCTCCAGTCCGACGGCACTATGGCTCCCTCAGCGCCTCAGCAAACGCAGACTGCGCCGCCTCAACAGACACAGTCCGCACCGCCTCAAAGCTATCCCGACAACTCCGCTCCGCCACAGGTGTCAGTGCAGCAGCAGCCCCCGCCACAGGCTCCCTATGGCCCCTATCGCCAACCATATGGGCGCCCATATGGACCACCACCCTCCGGTTACAACCAGCCACAGCCCTATGCCTATCCCCAGCAGCAGCCAATGGTCGCACAGAGGGGCGGCGATGCGGTCATTGTTCCCGCTGGCACCGTGCTGCGCGTGCGTATCAACCAGGGCATGGACAGCCGTAAGACTGCTCCTGGAACCCCGTTCGATGGAATCGTCCTCAGCGATGTCATCGCCGGTGGATCGATCGCCATCCCGCGCGGTGCTACCGTCCAGGGCGTCGTGACCGACGTTCATGACGCAGGCCAGTTCAAGGGCCGCGGCGGGCTCTCCCTACAACTCACGCAGGTAGCCTTAGGCGGCCAGGTTTACCCGCTCGTGTCGAGCCTCTGGTCGCAACAGGGCGCAGACAAGACGGGATCCACCGTCGGCAATACCGTCGGTCTCAGCGCAGTCGGCGCAATGATCGGCGCGATCGCTGGCGGCGGCGTCGGGGCAGCGGTCGGCGCTGGCGTCGGCGGAGTCGCTGGCCTTGGCGTCTCCTCGGCATCGCGGCAGGGAGAGGTGATGATACCTGCAGAAGCGATCCTGAGCTTTAGTCTCACCCAGCCAACAGAGTTGACCACCGTGTCCCAGGCCGAACTGAACCGTCTAGGTGCTGGCGTTCCGGTCGAAGGACAACCGGCCCAATTGCAACGGCGCTATCCACCACCGCCACCAGCGCCCTATTATTACGGCCCGGCCTACTACTATCCGCGTTACTAACGCTATTCGAAGGGAAGCAGTTTCAAAGCTGCTTCCCTTCCTTTATCTCAGCGCTCAAGCAACTTAAGAGCATTCTCCCTGTACACCTTCCGCAAAACCTCATCCGGCAAAAATATCCCATAAATATTCCACCGCCCTTGTCGCGAGGCATGTGATGGATACTCGAAATATTCGTCCGCTGTCTCGAAGAACCGATAGTGCAACCGATACATCTCGATCGTCGGTACAAGATCAGTACCAAACACGATCCGATCCGGATATCGCAGAAAGAACTCACGCGCCGTATATGGCTGCCGACCCAACTCTGGGGTCCGCGAGCTCATATCAACGCAGACATTTGGATAGCTATCCAGCATCTTGCTCACGAAGGCCAGATCCTCGGGGCTCTCCCCCATATGCGCCCCAACAAACGTCGTCCGCGGATGCCGCCCGAACACGACATTTCGCTGCTCCAGCAACTCTCGCTTGCCCACCGGACTTCCCTGAAATCCCCACTCAGGATGCGCCGCTAGCTCCTCATACCTTTCATTCGCAGCATCGATCGGTCGAAAGAACGCAGCCGGATCGGCGGTATGGAACATCACCGGAAGCTTCCAGTCCGCGGCCTTCTCGAAGATCGGCGCAAAGCGCTCATCGTCGACGCGCAGCAACTTGCCGTCATCATCTCGTACGGTCAGTCCAAAATCCTTCCAGAACTTGATCCCACACACCCCATGCTCGACAAGCCGTTCCAGCCGATCCAGCGTAACGGCAACGAAATCATCGCGCTCAACCCCGGTCCAATCCATCCACCCCATCGTGGCAAACCGATCCTTATCAGCCATGTGAAACTTCCGGATCGATTCAAGGGCCGCGTCGCCGGTCAGCATCGTGATGTTCACAATCTTCTCGACGCCGCACGCGTCCATAATGCGCAGCATCTCTGTAGGGTCCTGCGAATCAAGATGATTGTGATAATCAATCACGGGAAACCGAGGCTTCTCGACCACATGCTCCGTCGTCCGCAACTCCGACACCGGATGAAAATCACTCAGGCGAAGATCCACCCTCGCCTCGGCGTTCATCATCGCTACAAACTTGTCTTTGATCTGCACCTTGCTCATAGCCCTCACTGCACAGAATTCGTTTCGAATTCGATCCAGTGTACTGCCCTCCACATCCCGCGATGCACTGCACAAACCAAGCTCCGGCCTCCACCGAATGCCGATTCTCACAGACATACACGCTGTGGTATCGTGAGCGGATGGTTGGCCAGCTCAACCTTTCCCTAAGGAGCACCAGCAACGGAGAGCCCTATTTCCCGCGTGAATCCATCGCGTGATATAGAGTTGCAACTGTAATTTCCCTATGGCCCATATCGTTTCGCACTCCGCGCCCTCGTCCGCTGTCCCCGACATCAAGCCCAGCTACAACCGTTTCCTTCTGCTCGTCGCCGGACTCGGTGGCCTGCTCTATGGAGTGGACGTAGGCATCATCGGCGGCGCGCTGCCCTATCTCGAAGCGACCTCGCACCTTAATGCCGGCCAGCTCTCTGTCATCGTCGCCGCGGTCCTTCTGGGTAGCGTCTTCTCGACACTCTTCGCCGGACTGCTCGCCGACTGGATGGGCCGCAAGCCCCTGATGGTCCTCAGCGGCATCACCTTCGTCTTGAGCATCCCTGTCATTGCCCTCGCCCACGGCTACGGACCTCTCTTCTTCGGACGGCTCCTGCAGGGCATCAGCGGCGGCCTCATCGGAGTCGTTGTTCCTCTTTACCTCGCAGAGTGCCTGTCGGCGGCGCATCGCGGCAAAGGCACCGGCATCTTCCAGTGGCTGTTGACCCTGGGCATCGTCGCCGCAGCCATCATCGGCATCTATTACAGCTACCGCGTCGAAGCTGTCGGACGGATCTCCGATGCCGCCACTCTCTTCGCCTTCAAGGACCAGGCCTGGCGCCGCATCTTCTGGGTCTCGCTTCCACCCGGGCTCCTCTTCGTCCTCGGTAGCCTCTTCGTCTCCGAATCTCCGCGCTGGCTGCTTGCACGCGGCAAAAAAGACCTTGCCCACGCCGCGCTCCTTCGCTCCCGCTCAACGGAACAGGCCGACCTCGAACTGCGCGAGATGGAAGAGGCCGCCCTCGCAGCCACAGCCTCCGGGAACTCGAGCGGGAAAGCTGTGAAGGATACCCTCCTTCGTCGCAAATACGTCATCCCCTTCATCCTGGCCTGCATCATCCTCTTCTGCAACACCGCGACCGGCATCAACTCCATCATTGGCTACAACACCAGCATCCTGCTGCAGAGCGGTCTCTCGGACATCCGCGCCCACTGGGGCTACGTCATCTTCACCGTCATCAATTTCTTGATGACCCTGGTCGGCATGACGCTCGTCGATCGCAAGGGACGCAAATTTCTGCTCACCCTCGGTACCTCCGGAATCATCGTCTCCCTCATCACCGTAGCCCTGCTGTTCCGCACTACGGAGAAATTCAACATCGACTCCAGTGGTGCAGTTCAATCACTCGTTGCTCCCGACCAGACCCTGACCCTTCCCTTCGACGGAGCTCAGGCCCAGCGCCTCCTCGCCGCGCAGGGATACTCCGGCAGCGAGATCGACAGCAGTCGCGCCTCCCTTGCCGTCATCTACTCCTTCGGTGACTTCACCTGCGCCACCAGCTACGTCCGCTCAGACGACCGCGGCGCCGCTCCCATCCAGATCAACCGCGAAGGCTGCGTCCCAGCCAACAAAGTCGAAGCCATCTTCAAAAACCCCTTTGCCAATCTCGAAGTCGCGCGTACTGCGCCCCTCAAAATTGAGCGTGCGCTCATAGGCAGCGTCCCTAACTCAACTCACGGTTGGCTCGTCGCCCTCGGCCTCTACTCCTTCATGGCCTTCTTCGCGATCGGCCCCGGTGTCTGTGTCTGGCTCGCCCTCTCAGAACTGATGCCCACACGCATCCGCTCGAACGGCATGAGCATCGCGCTCGTCATTAACCAAATCGTTTCAACCACGCTAGCCGGCATCTTCCTTCCTGTCGTCAGCAAGTACGGTTATTCGACGATGTTCTTCCTCTTCGCAAGCTTCACGGTTATCTACCTGATCACCGCAGTCTTCTTCCTACCCGAGACCAAGGGCAAGACCCTCGAAGAGATCGAGCTTCACTTTGAAGGGGCAGGGGTTTAGTTCGGAACGCTGCATCTCATCGACAGCGACGCGACATAGACCCTACTCTCTACAGGGCTGCAAGTATGAGCTCGTACAAGTCGGCTGATCCCGTGCCCGCAAAGCGTTGGGCCCTTCCTGCAGAGCTCGTCATGCCACAAAAAAGAAGCCAGGCATTGGCCTGGCTCTATGGGGAAATCCCGCTGCCTCATGAAGGACAGCGGGTACAACCTCCAACACTAACGGGTTGGTGAAAAACGGAACTGATCGCGGAGCTGGATGAGTGCGATAACGGCAAGAGCAACCATGGCGGGCGAAAACAATAGATACATAGCAGTTCTCCTCTTTTGCGAAATGTGAAATGTAAGCTTGGTACTGTTTACGGTTCCCTGTTGCGGAGGAAACGGCAAATGCCAGCCTCCGCAACAGGCCTCAGTCGCGATTACCTATGCGTGAACCAGTTTCCGGCGAACCACGCCCGCCAGACCCACCAGTCCCGATCCCAACAACAGCAGGCTCGACGGCTCCGGCGTCGGTGCAAGCCCGATCATCTCCTGCGGAAGGCCCAACCCACGGCCATCAACAATGTCGTTTCCGGTCGGGATATAGAAGTTGTAGTCATCCAGGAACGAGCTCGTGTAGCCGCCGAACGAGTAAGCGTTGCTCACCAGGGTCGAGGCATACGAATCCGTGTTCGCACCATGGTCAAAGATGTACCAAAGTGCTTCCTGAACATCGGTGGCGTTGTAGGTATGACCATGACCATTCGAAACCCCAAGCATGCTGTAGATGTAAGCCTCTTCCTCATAATTGAAGCCGGTTGAGCTCTTAGAGGAGTTCAGATAGGCGTCGCCGTTCACGATGTTTACCTGCCAGGACTCTCCAATCTGGACCTCCCGCTGGTCATCGAGGCAAAACAGGCTCACTGGCGTCGTTCCATCGAGTTGCAACTGATACGGACCAGTCTGTCCGGTCGCGGCTCCGACCATCTTCAGCGTGTCAGCCTTTGCTGAACCAGAGAACAACGCAAGACAGATAGCAGGCAAAAGATAAGCAATTTTCTTCACTTCGTTTCTCCTTGCTCGCCGTGCGAGCGTTTGTTCCAAAGTGTCCATTCATCTGGTCTGCTTTGCCGTCGTTGTAACCGCGGCCTCGACTCACCGATTGAACACTCTGCTTTCACGAACACACGGCTTCGCGAAAGAATCCATAGTTCTGGCCACGCGTCCATTCAGAAGATTGGGCGCCACAGCCGCTTCCATTGCTTTGCTGGTGCACTATCCCTTATTGCAAGCAAGAGGCCATTCGCAAAATTTTGCATATTCGCAGAAGAAACGCCGTTTTCAGCTGGGCAGGACGTTCGGTGTACCAAAAAGCGACATCGTAGACAAAGCGATTGCCCTCCCCAGAGGCAAAAGTTTTCCCTCGCGTTTCCCCTGATAAGTATTTCGCTTCACACACTTACGGAACGAAGCCGAATCTCCAAACAACTCGTACGCCAAAAAAAAGCCAGGCTAAAAAGCCTGGCTTTTACAAACTTTAAAACTGACCGATCTTTAACGAGGAGACGAAAAGCGAAATTGATCCCGAAGCTGGATCAGAGCAATAACAGTGAGAGCAGCGAAGGCAGGCGTGAAAAATAGATACATGGTGATTCCCCTTTGCGAAAAGATGAATGAACTTCAGTACTGCATTTGTTTCCCCATTGCGAAGGAGTTGTACAACCCCGCCGCAACAAGCTCTTCAGAATCTCGCCTTCCTCGAAAACACTCCGGGAAGACTCCCTTACTTGTTATCACGTAACCCGGCTCGTTTAAAGCCCAAGCATGGTAACCACTTTGATTACAAGCTGATACAGCATAGTTACCAGCAAATAAGCGGCCATTTGCGAATATGCAGATTTCAAGGGAGAATCGCTGTTTTTAGCCTGGAGAGTGACCCAACTATGCAAAACAAGTCGCATTTTGGGAAAACTATTATCTACTGCAAAATGGCAAAGATTTTCCCACATGCAGCAACTTGCACGCACAACCCTGCGCCCACATACGCAAGAAAATGCAAGGCGGCTACTTCAGAAAGGCAATTAGGGAATGCCGAAAAGTAGGTCCTTCAAGGGCCGCTGAAACCTCAGCGCAACGAAACATCGCCCGGGCTAAAGTCGAACCTTAAACCGCAACCGTGAACGTATCCTCGCTCCGTGTCACCGCGCGATACATCGTGTCCCGCTCGAAAGGCTCTCGTCCAGCCTCTGTAATCAGCCGAACCAGATCCTTCCTTCGCATGCCCTGCGGGGTAGTCGCTCCCGCATCGTGATAGATCTTCTCCTCGACGACCGTGCCATCGATGTCATCAGCACCGAACCGCAGCGAGATCTGCGCCATCTTTGGCGAGACCATCTGCCAATAGCTCTTGATGTGCGAAAAGTTATCCAGCATCAACCGGCCCACCGCAATCTGCTTCATATCGAGCATCCCGGTCGTCCGCGGAATATGCGCCAACGCCGTATTGTCCGGGTGAAACGCCAACGGAATAAAGGTCTGGAATCCACCTGTCTCATCCTGCACCGCCCGAAGCTTCAACAGATGGTCGACGCGATCCTCATCGTTCTCGACGTGCCCGTAAAGCATCGTCGCATTCGACCGCAGCCCGATCTTGTGCGCCGTCCGAGCCGTATCCAACCATTCGCTACCGTCGATCTTGTGGTCGCAGATGATATGCCGGATCCGGTCAGCAAAGATCTCCGCGCCGCCACCCGGCAACGAGTCCACGCCGGCCTCCTTCATCCGCTCCAGCGTCTGGGCAATCGTCATCTTGCCGCGCTTGGCCAAAAACGCCACCTCCACCATGGTGAACGCTTTGATATGTACCTTCGGAAACCGCTCCTTCAACCCGCGCACCAAGTCCATGAAGTATTCGAAAGGAAGGTCAGGATGCAGTCCGCCGACAATATGAAACTCGGTCACCGCCTCCGAGTAGCCAGAGGCCGCAGTCTCCCACGCCTCCTCAAGAGCCATCGTATATGTCCCAGCCTCGCCCTTCTTCCGCCCAAACGCACACAACCTGCAAGACGCCACGCAGACGTTGGTCGGATTGATATGCCGGTTCACATTGAAGTAAGCCGTGTTCCCATGCAGTCGTTCGCGCACGAGGTTCGCCAGCCAACCCACCGCCAGGATGTCTCCGCTGCGATAGAGAGCCACTCCATCCTCAAAGCTGAGCCGCTCCCCTGCTTCCACCTTTGCCGCAATCGGCAAAAGCGCCTTGTCGTCTGTCTGGAAGGAGTGTCGTGGGCGCGTGCTCTTCGATTCAAAGCTCATAGTACGATTCTATCCTCCGCGGTCATCCCCGTGAGACTCTCAATGCGCCGCCGCGTCTACCGAGTTCACCATCTCCGGCTGAATGACGACACCATCAAATAGAGTCGCGCCCACCAGATGGTTCCCCATAGGCCGCACCAGTCGCAGATTCCAGCCCGTGTTCCAGTAACTCACCTGCTTCTCGGGTAAATGCGCCGAGAACACAAACGTCGTTGAGCTGTTGCCTGTAACCAGTACCCGCTCGCCGCGTTCGTCATAGAAGAGACTGTTCACATCCCTAACGTAAAGGTTCTTCACCGATTGCCACGTAGCACCCTTGTCCTGCGAGTTATAGACACCCTCGCGGCCGCCAATCCAGAGACCGCCAAAACCATCTACCGCAACAGCGGCCGCCTGCGTTAGCTCTGTCGGAGGCTTCACCGGAGTCCAGGTCTGTCCGCCATCGGAGCTGACGACCGCGTTCCGTAAATTGGCCGCAAAGATCAGCGACTTCGCAGCTGAAACAAAGTACCACTCCTGCCCCTCCGGATTGTTAGCCAGCGTCCAACTCGTTCCCGCTGTCCCACTCTTCAATAGTCCCGCAGAGGTCGCCGCGTACATCGTGTCGCCGTCACGCGCAAACGCAAAGACCGTCCCATCAAACACCTTCGCCGGCACAGTCTTTGCCGTCGTACGACTCGCACCAACGCTGCTCGTCGCAGTCTTGCCTGCAGTACCTGTCTTCTTGCCAGCCGTCGTAGGTTTCTTTACCGGAGCGGCCGTTGCCGCTGCACTCGTCACAGGCAACGCCAACGATACCTGATCCGCCTTACTCCAAAATTCACCCGTGAGCCGATATATCCCGTGCCGCGTACCTGCCAGTACCGTCCCATCCGATGCCTGCCCCAGGCTGAAGACATCATGCTTCTCCAGTCCGTTGCTCTTCTGCGTCCACGTCAGGCCGCCGTTATCGCTGACAAATACTCCGCCCCAGGCCTTATCATTCACCACGCCAACATAAATTGTCGAAGGCTGTCGCGCATCCCCTACAGAGGACGTAATCTGTCTCGCCGAAAACCCATTGTTCGACGGCTGAAACGAATATCCGCCGTCATTGCTGACCAGCACGCCACCGCGGTCAGTCGCCAGCATGACTCGATTCGAATCGGTAGGGTTCACATACACGTCATTGACGATCAACTCCGGCCCCGACATACGCACCCACGTCTTCCCGGAATCCGCCGTCCGGTACAACCCTTCCGTCGTACCCGCGAACACGATATTCAAATTGGACGGATCTTGCATCAATACCCTTGTTCGGCGTGCAGTATTGGGAATTCCTTGAATCTTGTGAAACATCGCAGCCGCGTTTTCACTCTTATAGATTCCCGAACACGCGCTTGCGTAAACCACATTCGGATCCTTTGGATCCACAATGATCGAGAAGACGTCCGAATCGTCGATCAGACCTTCCTTGGCTCCAATGTTGGACCAATGCGCTCCGCCGTCCGAAGTCTTCCAGGGAAGATGCCACGTCCCCGCATAGATAATCTGCGGATCCTTCGGATCAATCGCAATGGATTCGACCTCGTGCAACTCCCGGCTGCCTTCAGGGCTAATCAACTGCCAGTGGATCCCACCGTCCGTCGAGCGATAGACGCCCTTCAGCGTACCCGCCACTACCGTCTTTGGATCGGATGGCGCACTCGCAAGCGCACGGATGGATTGCCCTTTCAGCTCAGCCGAAGCATTCCATGTCACCCCTGCATCGTCACTGATGTACAGGCCGCCATCGCTGCTGCTCAACACCCACGCGCCAACCAGAATGCGCCCCGGCGCCGCCGCATCGACGACGATCGAATCCAGCACCAGGTCATCGCGCTTCCCTACCCTGGCCAGCCGTTTCCAATCCGCGCCGCCGTTACGCGTTTCGTAGATCCATCCATTCGCCGTCCCCATATAGAGGTGCATCTTGTCGTGCGGATCGGCAGCGAACGCCCGTGCATCTCCCCCGTTTGGCCCAAAAGGCAACCAATCGGCCGCCTTTGCCCGAAGGCAAGTAAGGGAAAGAATCAAGGCAAGAAGAGAGAGTTTAAATCTATTGCGTCTATTCAACATATCCGTCCGTCCGTAGCTTGGTTTAAGCATAAACCGAACGCAGCCGGTCGTCAGGAGCATTCAATAGAAAGGCTGACTGGGAGATTCCCAGTCAGCCTTTGCCATTCACTGCAAGTTTCTACTTACTTCTGTGGTGCCGGGCTGGTGCCGACCGAGGCACAGCCTTCACTGCGCTCTCGTCCACAGGGGTAAGTCCGGTCTGGTCAAGCGTTGCACCGGTCGGGATCAGCGTCGAGTTCACAGTCTGACCGTCTTGCGAACCGGTGAAGACCGAGATACGGCTTGCATCAACACCCTTCTCACCTACCAGGTAAGCCTTGGTATTGACTGCGCGTGCTGCTGCTGCCGCGCTGCCTGCCTTCTCGCTGCTGCTCGCGTTGCCGACGACGGCAAGCTTCGCATCAGACGATCGCTGCATGTTGAGGGCGATATCGTCAAGGCAAGCCTTGGCTTCGTTATCAACCCGGTTTGGCCGTCTCTTGTCACGATCAAACGTGATCGAGCAGAGGCTGGTCGTCGTCACCGCTGGCGGAGGCGTCGGCGCAATTACCGTAACGGTAGTTGTGCACGATGCAGACTGGCCCTTGTCATCGACCGTGTTAGCAGTCACCGTAATGGTTCCGGGGGCCGCTCCTGTCGTATTCAGAGTCGCCGTTGAGGTATTGCCGCTGATCGAACCAGCCGTTGCGCTGTAGCTGTACGTCAGAGGACGGTTCTGCGGGCTCACGCCGTTCGCGGTAATCGTCGAGGAATCTCCAGGAGATACCGTCGAAGGATTCGCCGAGCAACCGATCGTTGGGGGCTGGAACGCCTGAATGGTGAATGGTGCCGAGCAGTCAGCGCTCTCACCGGGCCTGTTGCCCTCAGTCACGTGCCCCTTGGCGGTGTAGCTGCCAGGAGCCGCGTTCTTCGTGTCGATGTTGGCAACGTTGGAGGTTCCCGTAATCGTACCGCCATCCGTGGTCCAGCTATAGGTTGCAGTCCTCTTCGGGTTCAGATTCAACGCTGTTCCCGTAACCGTCAAAGGATCGCCAGGGAAAACCGTCGAAGGCGAGACCGAGCAGGTGAAAGTCACCGGCGGAGGCGGAGTGATGTGGCCGAAGTGCGTCACAATGCCGGTGCTCAACTCAGCGCCGTTCAGGTTCGCACGTCCACCTGTGATACCGGCCGTGGGAGGCGGCGTGAACGGCCCGAAGTTCGCGTGAATGTAACGGAAGTCCGCCTGGAACAAGCGCAGCGAGAAGCGATTGTCGTGCCATGGAATGTCATAATCCATTCCGCCGCCAACATTCAGCGTCGGGCCCCACGTGCTGGGATTGTAGGAAACGTTCCGGGAGTTCGGTCCGTCAAGACTTGCTGCACCGGCACCCGCGTGGGCAAACAGCGTGAAATTCTGCATTGGCGCGCGGAAGATGGGACCGCCCGAGATCGCGTACATATCATTGTTTCTGCCGCCCGGGTGCGCCGCGTAGATAATCTCTCCACCGAAATACTTGTTGAAGTAATACGCTCCGCTGCCTATCGCGCCCACATCAATCGAAGAATAATTGATGCCGGCAGGCTTCAACTGTCCATGGGCTCCCCAGTAGGAATAGCCCGTGAACACATCGACCCGCGAAGGGTTGACGCCCAAGGGGGCGGCTGTGCTGGGAGTCTGAGCACCCAGACTCGCGACTCCAAGACTGACTGCACATGCAGCCAGTACGAACCGGCCAAAATGACGTAACGGGCTATAAACCATTCGACTTCCTCCGCTCAAATTCTTCAAGTGTGGTGAGCTTCTAAAATTAGCTCGATATGTTGTTTCGATTCAGTAAAGCTTACCGCAGTTGCTAAGCGTACCGGTAAAAAATTACTCTCTTGCAACTATATTTTCAATAGTTTACCCATGGGCCCGCTCAAACTGCACTGGGGAGAACCTTCCCAGTTACCAATGTCTCAAATCCTAATCAAGATTCAGCGTCTTTCGCAGCGTGCCGCGCTCGTGCTGAATCTTCTCCTGCAACAGCGTAATCGCGTACAAAAGCTGCTCCGGACGCGGTGGGCAGCCCGGGACATAAATATCAACAGGGATCACCTGATTGACCCCCTGAAGCAACGCATAATTATTGAAAACCCCGCCCGAAGTCGCACATGCCCCCATCGAAATCACCCATTTCGGCTCAGGCATCTGCTCATATAGCCTCCGGATCACCGGTGCCATCTTCTGCGAGACGCGCCCTGCAATAATCATCAAATCGCTCTGCCGGGGCGACGGGCGAAATACCTCTGCTCCAAACCGCGCAATATCGTATCGCGACCCACCCATCGACATCATCTCGATCGCGCAGCACGCCAGCCCAAACGTCATCGGCCAGATCGAGTTCTTCCTCACCCAGTTGATCGCCGCATCCATCGACGCCAGAACGATCCCCTCCGGTTGGTCATATCCCCAGCTAACCTCTCTCAGCTTCTCCCGGTTCTTGCCAAAACTGTCCAGGCTACCGAAGAGGTAGCGGTCATCCTTCTGCGGAACCGTCGTGGGACGGCCGTTGCTCGTCGTTTCGTCTGCAGCTGTAGTCATATCACTAATATAAAACCGATTCCCCGCCGGAAAGCTAATTTCCAGTTTCGATCAGCAATAGTTTGGCCCGGGAACATGAATTTGGATGCAACTCCGCGCAATAGGTTGGCTGGCAGTTACATACAGCTCGACCGCTCCAGCCGGACGCCCTTATCTGGTCGAAACCCCACCGGAAGCTCCAGACTGATCCGGAACCGCATCCACGTCACCCGCCCTAGCGGCGTAACCTTACCGTCCGCAGGCTGTTCTATCCGGTGTGCCGTCGACCCGAAATGCGAAGCCACCATAGCCGCCGCCTTCGCCTGATCCGCCATTCCCGGAACCAGATGAGCGTCCAGTATCTCCAACCGGCCTTGAGGTGCCCGGCTCACCAACTCAGCCAACCGGCCCTGTACCCCCTCCGAAGGCGTCGGAGACCGACGATATTCGCCATAAACATCAACTAGTTGTCCAAAACTCCGCCCATCAGCCGCAAACCGGAACTCCCGCGGATTCCACCCCACTGCATCCTGCGCCCGAAAACTATAGTCCGTGCTAATCAACAATGGGCTAACCGACTGATAAGGTGGCGTAGCTAACTCCGCATAATCATGAGCAGGCCGCAGTCCCCCAGCCGGCAGCACCCGCAGAATCCACCCGGAAGCCAACGGCTCCAGCATCACCTCAAGCCCATTCCCGATCGGCCGCACAAACTCCTCACCGGCACGAACCTCCCCCTCCAGCACCCCCCGAACGCAAGTCTTCCCCGATGGCCCCGCCGCCCACCCCACCCCCACACCCAGCACAACCACCCAGACCACCGCCACAACCCAAAACCTAACGCGCATTCTCCTCCATCGCCTCAATCAGTGCCTGCCCTAGAGCCTCTTGCTCATCTTTCTCCAGCTTCGCCCCATCCTTGGTCAGATAAAACACGTCGATCGCCATCTCCCCCTCGGTATCGATCAACGCGACCTCGATATTGCACCCAAACCCGGCCAACGTCAGACTCAACGCCCGCAGCAACCCGGGAACGTCCTGCGTCACCACCTCCACCAGCGTGCTGTGCGAGGACGCCTCATCATCAAACTCAACCCGTGTCTCCACCACCACCTTCGGAGCCTTGCGCCGTCCCCGCTTCCGTCCACTCAGGAGCTTCTCGACCGACACTGTCCCCGTCATCACATCGTGGACACTCTTCACAAACGCCACATGCTCCGAAGCATTCATCTCCAGCGTCCGGAAACTGTCCGTAAACCGGAAGCTATCCACTACCACCCCCTGCCGGTTCGAAAACGCATCCGCCGTGACGATGTTCATCCCCCACCCAGCCAGCGCACCCGACATGTTTGCGAACAGCAGCGCCCGATCCGGCGTCACCACTGTCAGCTCACTCACTGCTGGCGAGTACCGGAAATCCAGCTGCACCGCATCCTCCCCCAACCGCTGCGACATCTGGAAGTGAGTCCGCACTTGCTCCGGCGTACGCGTCCGCACATACCTCTCTGGAAACCCCTCAAGATACCCCGCCACCGCCGCCCGCTGTCCGGGCAGCAACGATGCCACCCGATGCACCAGCTCGCTCTCCGCCTGCGCTCCCACCCGCTCCTCATCCACGCTGCGATCCAGATGATTCGCCGTCGCCATATACAGCCGCCACAGATTCTCCGCCTTCCAGGGCGTCAAGGCATCCGGATGCACCGCGTTAATGTCCGCATACGTAAACAGCGTCAGCATGCGAAGCATCTCCGGCGTCTGAACCTTCCCCGCAAACGCCCCCACCGTCTCGGCGTCGAAGATATCCCGCCGCAGCGCAGCCGACATCTCCAGATGGTTCGCAATCAGCCCCAACACCAATCCGCTCTCATACGAATCCAGCTCCAGCCGAGCCAGCACACTCTGCGTTAGCCGAACACTCTCCTGCGCATGACTGCCTGTCTCCCGCCCCTTACCCGTGTCATGCAGCAAAGCCGCCAGATACAGCAGCCCCGGATGAGGCAGCTCCCGCAACAAACCTCCGAACCGCGTCGACCACTCCGCCTTCGCTCCCGTCTGCGCATCCTCCAGCGCATGCAGCGTATCGATCAACACAAACGTATGTTCATCGACCGTATACCGATGGTACGCATCGCGAATCACCAGCGCATCGATGCCATGAAACTCCGGAATCAGCAGCTCGAGCACTCCCAGCGCATGCATCGAGCGCAACGCCACCCCCGCATGCCGCCCCGTCAAAACATCCCGCAGCTTATGCCACAGCGTCGGCCCTTCTTCCAGATCCGCCGACATCAACGGCAGAGCCTCCGAGATCCGCTCCTCGGCCTCCCTGCCCAGCGTACACCCCGTCCGAGCCATCGCTGCAAATACCTGCAGCACGACATCCGGGTCGTTCGCAGGATCCTCACCCGCTGCCGTCACCACATCCAGCACCACCCGCCCCCGCTCCAGGCGAAAGCCCTGCTGCTCCGTCCCCTGCGGCTTCCGGTCACCCTTCAAACCCAGCAGCCTGGACGAACCCTTGGCAACCGGCGCAGGAACCTCCTCCATCATCTGCTTCACCCGCTGCTCCACGCTCCGGGCATGCCTGAAGTAGATCCGCATCCAGTACGCCGCATCCACTTTCTTCGGGCGGCGTCCCACCAACCCGATCTCCCCCTCAGCCGCAGCATCTTGAGCCTTCCAGGCCAACGTATTGTCATCCCGCTCATGCCGATAGTGCAGAAAGCACCGCACCAGCCGCAGAAACTCCACCGCCTGCCGAAACTCCCGCCCTTCCTCTGCATCCCCATTCTTGGTCTCGACTCCAACCCCCTGCAGCCGAGCCAACCACCCACACACGTTCACATCGCGCAGCCCACCCGGACAGTCCTTGATATTCGGCTCCAGATGAAACAACGTATCCCCATACTTCGCATGACGAGCCCGCGTCAGCTCCATCAACCGCGCCACAATCGCCTTCTGATCCCGCTGCAAAAGCTTCGGCATTATCTGCCCCGTCAGCTTGTTGTACAGCTCCGTATCGCCCGTAAGCAGACGATGATCCATCAGCGACAGCGCAAACTCGGCATTGTCCTCATCAAACTTCTCGCACTCCGCCAGCTTCCGAGTCGCCGGCGACACCCGTATCCCGCAGTCCCAAAGCTCCTGATTCACCCGCCGGATCGCGTCCTTCACATCCTTCTCGACGACCCGGCTATCCAGCAGAAAGAGCAGGTCCACATCCGAGTAAGGAAAAAGCTCCCGGCGTCCATACCCACCCACCGCCAGCACTGCAATTCCGCTAGCCAGCCGTGCATCCTGCTCAATAGCCTGCTGCCAAAGCCAACCGACCAGTTCGTCAAGTGCCCGCGCCCGCGCCGCAATCGTCACCGACCCCGACGCACCCGTCTCGAACGCACCACGAATCTCCAGCATCATCCGCTGGTACTTCCCGCGCATCCCGCTACTTGTGGATTCGTTTACCTGCATCTGTCTCTTTGCTGTCGGAGCCTCCAGCATACAACCAGCGGGGCACCTTGCTCGACTTAGTAGCAGGAGTTAGGGAGAATTTTCGAGAAGGGGGCGGAGTGCCTGTTGAAGAGAAGTAGCAATCAACAGAAGGTAAATGTAACAGAAGTTCTGAAAAGAGATTCAACGCGGATATTCCCTCAGTAGCTAAAAACTACCGAGAGAATATCCGCCACAAGACTAACTTTGCGAACCGGCCTAAAGCGCAATCTCTCCGCGCTCATCATTACGAATCCGGATCGCCTCATCGATCTTCGAGATAAAGATCTTCCCATCCCCGATCGTTCCCGTTCGTGCCGCCGTAATGATGGCGTTCACCGTCTTGTCGACCATCTCATCGGTCACCACGATCTCCAGCTTCACCTTCGGCAGCAGGTCAACCTCATACTCTCTTCCGCGGTAGACCTCCGTGTGGCCCTTCTGCCGTCCATGTCCCCGCGCTTCCATAATCGTCATCCCGTCGATGCCGACTTCCACCAGCGCATCCTTCACCGCATCCAGCTTCGACGGCTGAATCACCGCTTCGATCTTCTGCATATCCTCTTAGCCCTTCCTCATAGCTCGCAGCCTAACGCCCGTAGCTTAGTGCGCCCAATCGTACCCTTCTTCGCCGTGTTGTGACAGGTCCAGACCTTCGCGCTCATCTTCCTCACTCACCCTAAGGCCAATCACCTTGTCCACGACGAACAAAATCACCAGCGTACCTACAATAGAAAGGCTCCAGGCAATCGCCACGCCGCAGGCCTGATTCAGCACCTGATGCCAGTTCCCCTCAAGCAGCCCAGTCGCCTTCCCCGCACCAAAAATCGGATTGATCGCGCTGTTCGCAAAAATGCCCGTCAGAATCGCTCCCAGCGTCCCGCCCGCGCCATGCACGCCGAACGCATCCAGCGAGTCGTCATATCCAAACCACGCCTTCACCTTCACCACCATCAGGTAGCAGAACACCCCGGCAAACAGCCCAATCCACAGCGCCGACATCGGCGTCACAAAACCAGCCGCCGGAGTAATAGCCACCAGCCCGGCCACCGCACCCGAGATGGCGCCCAGCGCCGAAACCTTACCCTGCCGGATCCACTCTGCGCCGCTCCATCCAATCGTCGCCGCAGCCGCGCCAAAGTGCGTCGCCACGAAAGCCGAGGTCGCCAGCGTTCCAGCAGCAAGCGCCGACCCGGCATTGAACCCGAACCAGCCCACCCACAGCAAACAGGCCCCGATAAAACTCAGCACCACCGAGTGCGGAGGCATCGGCACCTTAGGATACCCCAGCCTCTTGCCCAGATACAGCGCCGTCACCAGCGCCGACACGCCCGAAGTCACATGCACAACCGTCCCGCCCGCAAAGTCCAGGCAAGGAATCCGCCCACCCAGCGAAGCATTCAACAGTCCACCCTTACCCCAGACCATATGCGCCATAGGGCTGTACACCATCAACGCCCACAGGATCATAAACACTAGCATCGCCGAAAACTTCATCCGCTCTGCAAACGCGCCCGTAATTAGTGCTGGCGTAATGATCGCAAACATCAGCTGATACACCATGAACGTCTGCAACGGAATCGTCGCCGCATATTTCACATCCGGAGCCAGCCCCACTCCATGCAGCAGCACATTATGCAGCCCACCAATAAACCAGCTACCCTCGCCAAACGCTAGCGAGTACGTCACCAGCGCCCAGAGCACCGTAATCACGGCCATCATGGCGAAGGTCTGCATCATCGTTCCCAAAATGTTTTTCTTCCGTACCAATCCGCCGTAAAACAGCGCCAGCCCCGGCCCGCTCATCATCAGCACCAGCGCCGCCGAAACCAGCATCCACGCGTTGTCTCCGGAGGTCTGCGCCGCGGCAATCGCCGTAGCATTATCGGCAGCCTGCTTCTCCAGAGCCGCAATCCGGTCCGTCTGCGTCGCACCCGACTGAGGCGCAGTCCCCTGTGCCACCGCCACCGGTCCACTCACGACCGCTCCGCCAAAGATCAGCGCCAACACCAGAACCAGAAACACCTTCACTGCTGAAAAACGCATGGTTCAATCACCCGTTTCAAAGTTAGTAGTTATAAAAACTTGTAGGTAATGACAAAAAGAGAAGATACTTCGGCGATCCCGCAAACTCGCGGTCTACGACGATTTGACTTCAGGAAAACGTGGGAGCGAGGCTTTACATACCCCGATGCGCTTAATCTACACAAGGTAGCGCACAACACAAAGCAAGAAATTAACATTCACTTCAAACCACACATGCGAAAGGCTCCCGCCCATGTCCGCACCCACCCTCTATAGCTGGTCCGACGTCGAAACCGAACAGCTCAACCCCCTCCTCCAACGCCAGTTCGTCACCGGGGATCAGTCCATGTTCGCCCGCATCCTCCTCAAAAAGGGCTGCATCGTCCCCCGTCACTCCCACCCCAACGAGCAGATCACCTTTATCATCGAAGGCGCCCTCCGCTTCGACTTCGACGATGGCACCTCCCACACAGTCCACGCTGGCGAAGTGCTCGTCATCCCTGCCGACGTCCCCCACTCCGCCACCGCTATCGTCGATTGCGTCGACTTCGACGTCTTCACCCCACCCCGCCAGGACTGGATCAACAAAGACGACGCCTACCTCCGCTAAAACAACCACTCCTCTAAATGAGCAGCGTTGAAAGTTGAAGTATTGTCATTCTGAGCGCAGCGAAGAACCCCCGCATTTTGCTCGCTGCGCCACAGCATCCCAGATCGTCACAAATCCGGTTGCCCGATCTTCGCGACGGCTTCATCGTCGCTAAGATCGGGCATTCGTGCAAAGCACGAACCGCCTACCCCCGCCCCAGCATCTCCCCCACGATCCCTTCCCACTCCACCCTCAAATCCCCACGAGCCACCTCCCGTCCAGCCTGCCGATACCAATAAGCCGCATTCCCCAAATCCCCCTCCTTGCGATGCAGATACGCATGCACCCACGCTCCATCCGCACCCGAAACATCCTGCGCAACCTCATGCGCTCGTTCCCAATCCCCCTTCGCATCCCACCAAAGCGCCAACAAAGCACCCTCAAACTTCCCGGCCGCCGCCTTCTCAAACTCCATCACAGTCATCAGTCATCCTCCTTATTACGCAGCGGCCATATACCCTCGCTCCCGCATCCACTTCGCTACCAAATCCGGCCATACGCTCAATTGAGGATTCGCCGCCGCCAGCCCCACCCCATGCGCCCCTTGCTGAAAGATATGCATCTCCGCCGAAACCCCAGCCTTCACCATCCCCTCATAAAACATCACGCTATTCATCACCGGAACCGTCTGATCATCCGTCGTCGAAAACAAAAACGTAGGAGGCGTGTCCGTCGTCACCCGAGTCTCAGCCGACAGCGACCGCACCAGTGCCGGATCAGGATCATCCCCTAACAAATTCTTCAGCGAACCATGATGCACATACGGCTCCATCATCGTAATCACCGGATAAGCCAGCACCAGAAAGTCCGGCCGACTCCCCTGCCGCTCGACCACATCCGCTGAATCCGCCTTCCCCCAATCGAACTGCGTCCCCGCCGTAGCCGTCAGATGCCCGCCCGCAGAGAATCCCCACATCCCGACATGGTCCGCCGCAATCCCATACTCCACCGCATGAGCCCGCACCATCCGGATGGCCCGCTGCGCATCCCACATCTCCACCGGATGGTGATACTTCGGCCCCAGCCGATACTTCAGCACAAACGCTGCCACCCCTCGAGCATTCAACCACTCCGCAAACGCGTACCCTTCCTTCTCCATCGCCAGATGCTGATACCCACCCCCCGGAGCCACCACCACCCCCGTCTTCGTCGCATTCACGCCCGCTGGCAAAAACACCGTCAGCGTCGGCTTATCCTCATCCGCATCCCCCAAAGCCCCCGGAGCACCCGCAGGCCACAACAGAACCACCGGCTTCCCTGCAGGCGCTGGCGTCGTCGCAGCAACCTCCTGCCCACGCACCATCCCCACACTCAACACCGCCATCACCAAACCACAAGCAACCCACATCCTCATCCTCAACCCTCCTTGGCCATACTAAGACCTCTCCGCCAATAACGACCTCAATTCCCCCCTGAACAACTCCTTCGACTTCCCACCCCACATCTCGTACGCTTGCAAAAGTTCGACGAGCCACGCATCACAGGAGTCTCCCCATTCCATGAAGCACCTGGTCCAGAAGCAGCTAGCCCAATCCATCGCCACCATGCAGGCCACACTCGCCGATCTCCACATAACCGACACAATCGCTACCATCGCCGAACTCACCGCCAACGCTATGCAAGCCGGCCATAAGCTCCTCGTTGCAGGCAACGGAGGCTCCGCCGCCGACGCCCAGCACCTCGTCGCCGAGTTCGTCGTCCGCCTCTCCGCCAACCGCCCCGCCCTCCGAGCCGTCGCCCTCACCACCGACTCCTCCATCCTCACCGCCTGCGGCAACGACTTCGGCTTCGACCAGATCTTCTCCCGCCAGATCGAATCCCTCGGCACCCCCGGCGACGTCTTCCTCGGCATATCCACCTCCGGCAACTCACCCAACATCATCCGAGCCTTCGAACAAGCCCGCGAGATGGGCATCACCACCGTCGGCTTCAGCGGCAGCGGCGGCGGCCAGATGCGCGACCTCTGCGACTACAACGTCATCATCCCCTCCGCCACCACAATGAACATCCAGGAGTGCCACCTCGCCCTCGAACACATCTTCTGCATGCTCGTCGAGTGCCACTACTTCGCAGAAGTCTCCAGCTACGCCGCGAAATAGCTATTCCCTTCGAACAACAGCAGTCCGTCGCTTATATTCAATTCATCCGAATCTCAAGAGGTCTATCCATGTTCTTGCCCTGGCGTAGTCATCGTTCATCGTTCGTCTTGCTAACGGTGGCAGCAATCTCAACCTCCTTTTCTCCCTTCACCATCGCGCAGGACAAGCCTGACGAGAAGCCCGTCTCCACTGCTTCCGCCGCCCCGACTCACGCCGCCACCACACCCGACTCCATCACCGAAGGCACCGTCACCGTCAGCGGCCAGCCCATCGCCTACCGCGCCATCGCCGGCACCCTCACCGTCGGCGGCACCGACCCGCAGGACGCCACCCTTGGCTTCGACGGCAAGCCGCTCCCCGACTCCGGCGTCAAGCTACCCGAGAAGGCAGAAGACGCCCCTCCGACCGCGCGCATGTTCTACGTCGCGTATCTCAAAAAGGATGCCCCCGCCGGTCAACGCCCCATCACCTTCATCTACAACGGAGGCCCCGGTTCACCCACCATGTGGCTGCACATGGGAACCTTCGGCCCTAAGCGCATCGTCACCCCCGACACCCAGCACCAGGAAGGCGCACCCTACTCCATCGTCAACAATGAGGACTCCCTGCTCGACGTCAGCGACGTAGTCTTCATCGACGCTCCCGGCACCGGCCTCAGCCGCACCTTCGGCAAAAACAAGTCCGAGGCCTTCTACGGCGTCGACGCAGACGGCCACGCCTTCGAGCGATTCATCCGCCGCTTCCTCTCCAAGTACGATCGCTGGAACTCCCCCAAGTACCTCTTCGGCGAAAGCTACGGAACCCCACGCTCCGCCGTCCTCGCCGCAGACCTTCGCAGCGTCGATCTCAACGGCATCATCCTGCTCTCACAGATCCTCAGCTTCGACAACAGCGTCGATGGCCCCACCGCGAACCCCGGAGTTGATCAGGCCTACGCCCTCGCACTTCCCACCTTCGCCGCCACCGCCTGGTACCACCACAAGCTACCCAACCAGCCACCAGCCCTCAAGCCCTTCCTCGCCGAAGTTGAAAAGTACGCCCTCGGCGACTACATGACCGCCCTGCTCCAGGGCAGCGACCTCACCGACGCCCAGCGCCAAGCCGTAGCAGAAAAGCTTCACAGCTACACCGGCCTCCCCGTTGATTACCTTCTCCGCGCCGACCTCCGCGTCACTGGCGGCGAATTCTCCAAAGAGCTCAAGCTCGACGAAGGCATGACCACTGGCCGTCTCGACTCCCGCTATCAGGGTCCCGACGCCGATCCCATGGGCGCAACCTCCGGCTACGATCCCCAGAGCGACGCCATCACCTCCGCCTGGAACACCGCCATCAACCAGTACCTGCATGACGACCTCAAGTACGCCACCCAGGCGACCTACCTCCTGTCCGGGCGCCAGGGCGGCGAGTTCTCCTGGAACATGACCCACACGCCCCCAGGCCGCGGCTTCGGTGGCGGCGGATCCGCACCCGGAACCGTCGAGACCGGCGCCAACGTCATGCCCGACCTCGCCTACCGCATGAAGATGAACCCGAAGATGAAGGTCATGCTAGCCGGCGGCTACTACGACCTTGCCACTCCCTACTTCGAGGGCATCTACGAGATGCACCATCTCCCCATGCCCCGTGGACTGCAATCCAACATCAGCTACCACTACTACGAAGCCGGCCATATGATCTACGTCCGGGAGGACATCCTCAAACAGTTCCACGCCGACGTAGCCGCCTTCATCAAATCCACCGAAAACGGCAGATAAGCCAACGCACCAAAACACTGAGGCCGTACACATAGAGTGTGTCCGGCCTCGCCTCCTGATTCAATTCGCTTCATCTGCGGTCGTCGCGTCTGTTTGGCCCCTTCCGTAGTCGGTGAACTGCAGTCTCCGCCACGCACCTGTGCTACTTCGACCCTCCGCTCTCCTTCAGATTCTGCATGACTTCATCCATGTTGAAGGTGGCTGCCTTCTGCCGCTGTGGATAATCCTTGAAGGTCATCAGGAACCCGCCTACATACGCCTGCGCGGGCACCAGCAGAAAGGCATGATCTATGAACCAGTCGTAATAGGTGTTTGAGGTGACGTCCGCGCGCTCATACGGGTCTGTGCGAAGATTGAACATCTTCGGCACGCGCAGGCTGGTGAACGGGTTCGCCCAGATGAGCAACGTTCCAGGCGCGCGCTGCTCCATGAACACGAGTTTCCAGTTGTCGTAGCGCAGAGCAACTAGTTGCTGGTCGTCGTTGATGTACAAAAACGATTCCCGCGGGCTCTTCTGGACCTGGCCGGTCAGGTAAGGGACGAGGTTGTCACCGTCCAGATGGACCTTGTAGGTCGTGTCGCCGACCTTGAGGCCCTTGAGCAACTCCTCTTTCACTTGCGTGTCGCCTGCCACGGCTAAAAAGGTCGGTAGCCAGTCGAGGTGGGCAACGATGTCGTTGGATACGCTACCCGGTTTAATGTGGCCGGGCCAGCGAACCATGGCGGGCACCCGGTAGGCACCCTCCCAGTTGGAGTTCTTCTCATTGCGGAACGGCGTCATCGCTGCGTCCGGCCAGCTGTTTATGTGCGGACCGTTGTCAGTGCTGTACATGACGAATGTATTGTCCGCAATGCCCAGGTCATCCAACACCTTGAGCACCTGACCCACATTCTTGTCGTGGTCGATCATGGTGTCGTGGTACGGACTCTGCCAGCGCCCCGACTGGCCGAGGCTCTCCGGCTTGGTGTGGGTACGGAAGTGCATGTGGGTGAAGTTCACCCATACGAAGGCGGGCTTGCCTGCCTTGTTCTGCCGCTGGATGAAGTCCACGGCCCGGGCAGCGATATCATCGTCGATCGTTTCCATCCGCTTCCTGGTCAGGGGGCCAGTGTCCGTGCATACCTGCTTGCCGACCCTGCCGAAGCGCGGATCCACGGTCGGATCGTCCTTAGCCGAAGCCTTGCAGTCCATCACGCCGCGGGGCCCGAACTTAGCACGGAACGCCGGGTCTTTCGGGTAGTCCGGCAGTTCCGGCTCTTCCTCGGCGTTGAGGTGGTATAGGCTGCCGTAGAACTCGTCAAAGCCATGCACGGTGGGCAGGTATTCGTTACGATCGCCTAGATGGTTCTTGCCGAACTGGCCCGTTGCATAGCCGTGCACCTTTAACAACTCGGCAATAGTCGGGTCTTCCTTTTGCAACCCCAGGGTGGCGCCCGGCAAGCCGACCTTGGTCATGCCAGTGCGCAATCCCGATTGTCCGGTGATGAATGACGCCCGGCCGGCTGTGCAACTCTGCTCGGCATAGTAGTCGGTGAAGATCATGCCTTCCTTGGCGATGCGGTCGATGTTGGGTGTATGAAAGCCCATCAGCCCCATCGAGTAGGCGCTGATATCAGACAGGCCGATGTCGTCGCCCCAGATAACGACGATGTTTGGTTTCCTCTGTTGAGCATAAAGTTGAAACGCTGTGGTCAAAATCAACAGGCTGATGGTCAGGGGAACGAAAGTTTTTCGCATTAGCTCCTCTCAAGGAACCTCACTGAGGTCACCTCACAGGGCCGAATGATATTCAGGGGGGCCGTAACCGACAGTTTCCATTCGGGTTCTCAGGCAGGCAGGACTATACCATAGACATGTTCTTGCGCGCTTGTCACGGTTCGTCGTTAGAAGCAGCGGAAATCCTTCATAGCCGAGTACGAACATCACCTGCCCAAAGACGCCTTCTAGCGATCAGTGAAGGAGGTTAAACGTATTCGAAGCATCATCCACGAAATAAACGCCATCCCAAACCGCGATCAGGCCAAACAGAGCACCCGATCCCGGAGGCGGTCCTCCCGTGTTGTCGACAAGTTTGACCGCCACCTGTTTACCGTTTACAGGATTTATTTCGACAATATTTCCGTCATCTCCATTCGCAGCCACAAGGTGATGATTTGGCGTGAGCGCAAGTCCCAGCGGGTCGTTCAACGCTCCCCCCTCTGACACCGTAAAGCCAGTATTCGCCGAGCTCCCCCGAAACAGCGCATTAGGAATCCCCGCAATCCGATTGTCGAGGCTGTCCGCGACGTACAGAATCCCCGTCTCGCCATCAAACGCGACACCAGTCGGCCCAATGACCAGCGCATTCGAATCAGTGCGCTCCGGGAAGCCCGACCCGACCACCGTGCTATCGAGCAACTCAGGCTGCTCGTCACCGTCCACCGCCAACAGCAAACGCACAACCGTCCCTCGGTTAACAACATTGGGGCTCGCCGCCACGGTGCCGTTGAGCACATTCGTCACGAACAACACTGCAAACACGCCACCATCGACTGCAGTCATGTCCCACGGCCCATTCAGGTGATGACCTGAGATTGTCTTAATCACCTTGCCCGTGCTGTTCAGAACGATAAGGCACCCTGCCTCCGCAGTCGCCGAAGTGCCATCGGAAGTGGGTAGACTTCCAACGATCACCAGTCCACTCTGCAGCGCCACCAACGCCGTGGTCAGCCCAATGCCCCCGGGACACGACACCTTGCTCGCATCAATCTGGGCGAATTGACTGAATGTACCGTCGGGCGCAATTTGTACGATCGTTGTTCCTGTTCCCTGTTGGTTTCCACCATTATTGAAGTTGCTGATTAGGAAGTTGCCCTCGACCAAGCTTCCCTTGCTTCGGGGAACCTGGGCAACTCCATACGGGTTTACGTCACCATTAAGCGGCACGGTTGAACTGACGACAGTTACGGTGTTAAACGCCCCGATGAACGAATTGCCCGGGGCATGGTCGCCGTTACCGGCGGCGCGGGCAGTGATAGTCGTAGCGGACATGATCAACATCATCACGCTCAGCGCGCCGGCTCGAAGCAACAATGAGTGGTTCCGTTCCATGTTGTCCTCCTGGATTGCGCGCACAATCTCAGGCCCAGAGCTATGCGCTCTCCTTGCAGCGCACCAGTCTAGATTTTTCACGTGGGAACGTTTGTCAGAGAAATGTCTCACCGCTGTAATTTCTTTCGCAGGAGCAAATCGAGCAAGAAAAGCCATCTCCCATGCTTCAAATTCAACCCGCCTCGCTGCCGGCCAACGCCACTACTTGCTCTTTGAAGCCAAAGAGTTCTACCATCGACTTCCTTCCCAGAGCGACACCCAGAGCCACGCTCCTTGTTGGTATGGCGCGATTCTTCTGAGGGCCATCGGACACGCGCCCACTCGAAAATCGGGGGTTACCGATGAACCCGTCCCGTCCGCATCACCTGATCCTGAGCATCGCGCCCATCCTTGCCATCCTCGCGGCAGCCGCCGTCGCACAAGACATCCCCATCGGCGCGACCTACGTCTGCAACGGTGAGCGTATCTTCGCCGAGAGCTGCAACATCCGCGACACCTCCGACACATCGCGCTGCATGATGGGCCATCCCGACCACGTCATGCCAAACGGCCTCATGCAATACACCTACATGACGCGCGGCGAGTTGAAGAAGCTCCTTCCCACCTGCACGCAACCCTCAGCCAAGGAGCTTGCCGCCGCCGCAGCCTTCCAGAAGAAGCAGCAGGACATCTACAACGCCAACGTCCAGAAGGCCGAAAGCCAACTCAAAGCAGCCAACCAGCCCGTAACCTACGGACAGCCACAGAAACCGAGGACCCCCGAAGAGCGAGCAACCAACCGCTGCGTCACCTCAGGACGACTCCCCTCCTCATGCCTCGGCAACTCCCTCCTCGGAGCCTTCGGCCAGATGCTCTCCCAGGTCCTTCCTGGCGCCGACAAGCAACCCGAACCCGGCCCCAACATGGCTGGCGTATTTGTAGGCACCGGCAACTGGCGTCTCGACTTCATTGATAACGGCGTCCTCGTCAACTGCTCCTTCCTCTCTCCCAATCAAGAGGCCTACACCGTCGACTTCAAAAACGGCCGCACCGTCCTCACCATCAACACCACCCCCAAGCCTCTCGTCCTCACCGTCCGTGCCGATAACACCATCACCGGACCGCCCGGCCCCGTCACCATCGACGGCGTAGTCCCCGGCGGCTACTCCCCCGGAACCACCACCGCCGGCCACACCGAAACCTCCACGTACACCACCACGGAGCGAATCAACTCAAACCAGACGACCAACTACAACCAATCTCAACTCAGTAATGCAGGCGGCGGCTTTTACGATGCGACGACCACCCACACCAACAGCACCTACGTCCCCGGAACCACCACTCCCGGCTATACCACCTTCAGCCCCAAACGCGCCACCTGCTCCCCAATTAACCTCTCCACCAAGGGCGCCACCACCGGCATCCAGACCATGCAGACCGATCTCCTCAAAACCATGTTCGGAGGCGACAAAGGCCCACCAACGCCCGCTGGCATCCGCATGCACGGTATCTTCGCTGCACCCACCGGCTTCAGCGTTCAGTTCTTCCCCGAGTCCGCAATCCTCGGCTGCGGCCCCGACGCCGCACGAGCCTATCCCTATACCGTCGAAGCCGACGGCTCACGCGCAGTCGTAAAAATCAACGCACCCGACCACCCCCTCACCCTCGCCTTCAAATCCGACGGCTCGCTCGACCCCGGTGACTCCAGCCCTTATCAGGTTCACGGACGCACCGTCACCGGCCAGGACAACAACGACAACTTCACCTTCGCCCCCTACGAACAGACCTGCAACCTCGCCGTCCTCACTCCGAGCAAAACCATCCCCTCCAGCGGCGGCACTGCAGCAACCATGGTCGCCTCCGCAGGAGCCCCTGCAGCCCGCGCACCCGCAAGCCCCAACCCAGCCCTCTCTAGCCCCACCGCGCCTCTAGGCAACGCCATTCTATCCATCGTCTCCGGATTGCCCGCACAACCCGGCGCTCCGAATCCTCTCGCCGGACGTCCCTACATCCTTCTGCGCGACAGCTACGCCAACGCACTCGCAAAAGGTGGAGTCACCGTCCCGCAAGGAACATCGCCCTACAAATTTGTCGGCACCACCTGCGGCCCCAACCCCAAAACGCCCGAATGCCAACAGATCTCGGACGCCATCAAAGCCAGTGCCGCGTCAGCCGTCCGCGCTGACGCCAACGGCAGCGGAACCTTCCCCGGCGTCCCCCCCGGAACCTACTACCTGATGATCTCCACCCGCTACAACAACCAACCCCTCATCTGGGGCCAACCGATCCAACTCAAACCTGGCCCAAACACAATCACGCTCAATCAACAGAACGCCGCCCCAATCAACTGAGCCCCCAAGCCGACGACTTTTTGAACATGCCCCCGGATTCACACACAAACACCAACGATCCGGAGTCACGCGTGTTGACAAATTAAACAGCGCGGTGCAAAAATCCGTGCCGTCTTTCTAAAAGAAAGGACAGGCTCCGTCACCGAACAGGAGTCTCCCCGCCACAAGAATTCAATCTCTTCCCTTGCGCCGGCCGGACTCCGTCCAGGTGCTGCTTTCCATCGGGGCCCGCAGAGAGGAGATAAGACCATGAGTTCAACAGACGTTCTCAATCGCAGGCAATTTGTCTATCTGACAGGCGGAATGAGTCTTGGTTTCCCGTTGTTGTCTGGCAACCATTGCTTTAGTCAGGATCTGCCGTCGTCAACCCAACAGGCCACCCACAATTCAGTGAACGACGACACCCAGCTGATCGCTCTCGCAGATACCTATGTCCAGAGTGCCATCGCAGGAGCCTCTTCCATAAGTGGCAATGTCGACCTCTTCCATCAACACTTCAAGGAGGGTCGATCCATCTTCATCATGGCCCAGCGCAGACTGGATGACTTGGGCTACAACATATCCCTTCCCGACGGTCCAATCGATTTGGACACGCCCCCCATCACCTTCGCCGAGTTTTCAAACTTCGAGCAGATCAATATGGCTGCCCTCACTGGCGAAGGCGACACTCCCCGCAAAATCCTCTCCAAGATACTGGCGTTGTTCGGCATCAGCGAGTTCGCCGAAGTATTCTCAAAACTCCTCGCTGTCGAAATTGAAGGATTACGAACAGCCGTCCTCGCAAGCAACTGGCGACTGGTCACCACGCTCTTCTTCAAGCTCATCGACACCGTCTTTTCAAGAGCCTTCCTTGCGCTCTTGGGTGAAAATATCGGAGCCAAACTCGCTGCCAAACTTGCCGCTAAGATCGCATCGCGGTTCCTGCCGTTCATAGGCTGGGCAATACTCATCGGCCAACTACTCTGGGCTCTGGGAGAAGAGTTTGCAACGAAGAGCTCCTAAGCGGGGGCAGATCCAATACAACCACAAACCGGTGGCCCCATCTTAAGGCGCAGCTTCATCGCGCCTAAGGTGGGGCGATCGCGCAGAAGGGCGGTCCCGTACACAACGCTGTGATAATATTTCGCGATTCAGGAGCGGACATGGACATCACCTCGCTTCAATCGCAATTTCGCGGAGAAATCCTCACGCCTGGCTCCGCCGGATACGACGAGTCCCGCAAAATCTGGAACGCCATGATCGATCGCAGGCCAGCCGCCATCGCGCGCTGCACCGGCCCTGAGGACGTCCAAGCCGCAGTCCGATTTGCTCTCGATCACGACATCTATCCCGCCATCCGCGGCGGCGGACACAACGTCGCCGGCCTCGCAATGGTGGACGACGGCTTAGTCATCGACCTGACCCCCATGAAGAACATCGTCGTCGATCCATCAAATCGCACAGCCACCGCACAAACGGGCCTCACGTGGGGAGAATTTGACCGCGAGACTCAGCAACATGGGCTCGCGACAACAGGCGGACTCATCTCCACCACAGGTATCGCCGGACTAACCCTCGGCGGCGGTGTCGGCTGGTTAATGAGCCGATGTGGCCTCGTCTGCGACAACACGCTCTCCTACGACATCGTCCTCGCAACCGGCGACTCGATCCACGCAACTGCGAACGATCATCCCGACTTGTTTTGGGCCTTGAAAGGAGGCGGCGGCAACTTCGGCGTAGTCACCTCGATCACATATCGCATGTACCCAATCAGCACCGTGATCTCGGGCATGGTGCTCCACCCCCTCGCCGACGCCCGTAAAGTGCTCGAATTCTACCGGGATTTCACAACGTCGGGACTACCGGACGAACTCACCATATACGCTGCTTCCTTATCGACTCCCGACGGACATTCAGTAATCGCACTCATCCCCTGCTGGTGCGGAGACGATATCGCACAGGGAGAGCGCGTGCTCGACCCGCTTCGGAAATTCGGCTCTCCCATTGCAGACCTGATCAACACGATGCCCTACTCGGCCATGCAGCAGATGCTCGATCCCGCCGCTCCATTCGGCCTCCGAAGCTACTGGAAAAGCCGCTTCCTCCGCGAACTACCCGACGCAGCAATCGACACCTTCGTCCAGTTCGCCGAGACTCGCACCTCACCGCGCTCCTTCGCAATCCTGGAACACGCCCACGGAGCCGTCTCTCGCGTCCAGCCCAATGCCACCGCGTTCCCAACCCGCAGCGACGGCTTCGACCTCGTTCTGATCAGCCTATGGGACAACGCAGCAGAAGACCCACGCCATATCGAATGGACACGCACCTTCCACTCCGCCATGCAACCCTGGTCAGCTGGGTCTGTCTACGTCAACAGTCTCGATCAGGATGACGGAGCACGCGTCCCGGAAGCCTATGCCCAGAATTACGCCAGGCTGTCCGGTGTTAAAGCTACCTACGATCCCGGCAATCGTTTCCGCCGCAATCAGAACATTCAACCGCAGACCTAAGCTTCCGAAAAATAAATCCCCACGTTGCCCGGCGGAAATGTCCTGCTCGTCTTCGCCAAGAAGATGACCCACTCGCACAATTATTTTGATCTGTTCCAACGTTGAGCCGATACAGCATCTTCGGAGACTGATCTTTTCACCCCGAATGCATCTCCATTTGAGATGGCTGGTATTCTCGAAAATATTACGTCGAGTTGTAAGAATGAGACATCGGATAAAGATCTGACAGGTCCGACTAAATCGCGGTCAGTTGAATCACTGAAATGCCAAATCGTCACAGAAAACCAAGGAGATCCCATGTCTAAATTAGCTAATAAAGTGGCACTCGTTACCGGTGGTTCACGAGGTATTGGCGCAGCAATCGCAAAGCGTCTGGCCTCAGATGGAGCGAGCGTGGCCATCACGTACGCCAAGGATGCCACCGCAGCCTCCGCCGTCGTCAAAGCGATCGAACTCGCCGGCGGAAAAGCTGTCGCGATTCAGGCAGACGCCGCCGACACCAAGGCAGTTAATGACGCTGTCGAAAAAGCCGTTGCAGCCCTCGGTCGGCTTGATGTGCTTGTGAACAACGCCGGCACGGCCATTCCGAAGAAGTTTGAGGAGACCACGCTTGAAGAGATGGACCGCATGATCGACATCAACCTTCGCGGCGTATTCGTCACGACCCAGGCGGCGCTCAAGCACATGAACGATGGCGGCCGCATCATCAATATCGGCTCGTGCGTAGGCGAGCGACTGATGACACCGGGGCTGGTGCCTTACGCGGCCACGAAAGGCGCCGTCAAGATGTTCACTCAAGGGCTGTCCAGAGAGGTCGGAAACCGGGGCATCACGGTCAACAACGTCCAACCGGGTCCCATCGACACCGATCTGAATCCCGCCGCGGGCGATTGGGCCACGCCTCAAAAGGCCGCCACAGCGCTCGACCGCTACGGCAGTGTCGATGAGGTCGCCGCGTTGGTGTCCTTCGTCGCCGGTCCGGAGTCCTCGTATATTACCGGCGCGAATCTGACTGTCGATGGCGGAACGAACGCCTGAACCAACCCACAAACTCAGTCCACGGATCTGAACAAAGTCGCGTCCATGGCGACATTCAGAGGAAGTGGGTCGAAAACCAGTTACCCCATCTTAGGCGCGGTTGCATTGCGCCTAAGATGGGGTACCACCCGAACGCGCAATCCCCGAATAACCTGAATCTAAGGAGCAGGAGGATCACTCTCCTTCGTCACCATCTCCGCACTAAGCCACCCAAAGGTACTTGTAAAATGTGACCGAAAAAGTAACAAATTCGTTAGCACAAAAATCCGGTGAGCGTCGCAATGCGATAGCTCCTGATTCGTCAGCAGTCGAACGGATGACACTCTCCGATGTGCATAAAGTCAAACAAGAACCAGGCCCGGCGCTAAGCCGGTATATCCTTTGCTTTAAAGACATTGGGACTTCAACCAAGAGGGAGAGAGGGTACACATGCAGCACAACACAAGGCGTCGCCGGAGCACTCACACTCTCCTCCTAAGCCTGGCCGCGCTTTATTTACCCACAGCCTTCGCAGCCCACGCACAAGCACCCAATCCCAACCTGATGAAGTACAGCTGCGGTCCAGCCAACCGCCTCTTCGCGACCCTCTCCCCCACCTCGCGCTTCACCGGCACCAACTCCGGCTTCGACCTAATCGACTCCCCCACCATCTCCGACGGCTCCTGCCACAGCGACAAACCCTTCTTCTTCTCCGTCGCTGTCCCCGAAGGCAACTACCACGTCGTCCTCACCCTCGGAGGCCCGCAAGCCGCCGTCACCACTGTCCGAGCCGAAGGCCGCCGCCTCATGCTTGAAAAGATCCCCACCGCCGCCAACGCCTCCGTAACCCGCACCATCGAAGTCAACGTCCGCGTCCCCGAAATTGCTGGCGACCCCAACCACACCGTCAAGCTCAAGGCCCGCGAACAAGGCATCCTCAACTGGGACCACAAGCTCACCCTCGAGTTCAACGGCGACAACCCCAGCGTCCGCTCCATCTCCATCGCCCCATTCTCCAAAGCCGTCCCCGAGCCCACCATCTACCTCGCCGGCGACTCCACCGTAGTCGACCAGTACTTCGAACCCTGGGCTGCCTGGGGCCAGATGCTCCCGCGTTTCTTCACCCCCGGCGTCGTCATCGCCAACCACGCCGAATCCGGCGAGACCACCCGCTCCTTCGTCTCTGAAAACCGCCTCGCCAAAATCATGTCCCTCATCCAGCCCGGCGACTACCTCTTCATCCAGTTCGCCCACAACGACCAGAAGCCCAATGCCGTCTCCCTCGACGACTACAAAAAACTCCTCGCCGACTACATCGCCCAAACCCGCGCCAAGCAAGCCACTCCCGTCCTGGTCACCAGCATGAACCGCCGCACCTTCGACGCCGACGGCAAGATCACCAACTCCCTCGCCGCCTACCCCGACGCCATGCGCGAAGTCGCCGCCGCCCAGCACGTGGCCCTCATCGACCTCAACGCCATGTCGAAAACCCTCTTCGAAGCTCTCGGCCCCGAAGCCTCCATGAAGGCCTTCATGCACTACCCTGCCAACGCCTACCCCAACCAGACCGAAGCTATCAACGACGACACTCACTTCAACAGCTACGGAGCCTACGAGCTAGCCCGCAGCGTCGTCCACGGAATCCGCGAAGCCAACCTCCCCATCGCAAAGTTCCTCACCCCCGACGTCCCCGACTTCGACCCCGCCCACCCCGACCCTCTCACCGACTTCCGTCTACCCCCCACCCCCATCCTCCTAAAAACCGATCCCACCAAAATCGGCCAAACCTAATCGCCTTGACTCCTTACTCGCAACTCGTTACTCATTCTTTAATTGCGATCTATCATCGCCGGCTGCATTCTCCGCCAGCAAAGCCATCACATCCGCCCGAAAATCCCTCTCCCGCACAGCCCCGACATAAGTCTTCGCAACCCTCCCATTCCGATCCACCAGAATCGTAGTCGGCAATCCTTCCAAGCCATAAACCATCTGCGACAGCGCCGCCGGAAACACCACCGGATAAGGCACCTGAAACTTCTCCACAAAGTCCTTCACTTTATCTCTCCCGCCCTCATCCATCGCGACCCCAACAACCACCAATCCCTTCGGCCCCAGCTCCTCCGACATCCGTATCAACCCTGGAGTCTCCTCCCAGCAAGGAGAGCACCAGCTAGCCCAGTAGTTGATCAGCACCACCTGCCCACGATGCTCCGCCAGCCGCCAAGTGCCTCCTCCAAGTTGCTCCAGCACCAACTCTGGCATATGCTTCCGCGTAGCCACCGGAGTCAGCCCACCCGACCGCCGCGGTTGATGCGCCAGCGCAAACGCCAGCAGCACCGTCCCTAGTACTGCAAAGCCATACTGCATCCACCGAGCCCGTCGCCCATCCACTCGACTCTCCATGCGACCCTCATCCAGATCATACCCACCACAAACCACTCGCTCACTAGTCCCCGCATCGGATACAGTGAACACCAGCGAGAGCTCAGAGGCCAACCAGACCCACATGACCCAGCGCACGACCCTACTCAAAGCTTTTACGCTCCTCGTCCTCCTCCTCATCACCACCCAGGCGAACCCCTACTCCGTCCAGTCACATGAGGAGATCATCGACATCGCCTGGAAGAACGCCATTCTCCCCGTCATCCTCAAGCACTTCCCCAACCTCACCGACACGCAGATCAACGAGGCACACGCCTACGCCTACGGCGGCTCCGCCATCCAGGACTTCGGCTACTATCCCTTCGGCAACGCCTTCTTCTCCGACCTCACCCACTACGTCCGCTCCGGAGACTTCGTCCTCAGCCTCATCCGCAACTCCCAGACCGCCGACGACCTCGCCTTCGCCATCGGCGCCCTCTCCCACTACATCGGTGACACCATCGGCCACAGCTACGCAACCAACCAAGCCGTCCCCATCGAGTTCCCCAAGCTCGCTCACCAATACGGCTCCACGGTCAACTATGCCGAAGGCCCCCACCAACACGTCCAGACCGAGTTCGCCTTCGACATCAACCAGCTCAGCAAGGGTCGCTTTGCCCCCTCCCACTACCTTGGGCACGTAGGCCTCGAAATCTCCCGTCCCCTTCTCCGCACCGCCTTCTACGAGACCTACGGCCTCAACCTGTCCGAAGTCATCGGCAGCAAAGAGACCTCCCTCCGCATCTACCGTGGCGGCGTCCGCAGCTTCATCCCTAACATCGCTCGTGCCGAAACCATTCTCCACAAAAACCGCTTTCCCACCGACACCCCAAGCGACGACTTAACCAAACTGAAGAGTGAACTCCTCCAGATATCCAACGAAGACAACTGGCAACAATACAAACAGAAACCAGGCTTCGGAAGCCACCTCTACGCCGGCTTCATCTACATCGTCCCCAAAGTAGGCGCCCTGAAGATGCTATCTATTCGCGGCCCTGAGCAACAGACCGAGGAACTTTACATCCACAGCATGAGTCGCTCCGTCCGGGTGCTACTTCTGGTCATGGCCAACTACGACCGCATCGACCACTACATAACGAATCGCGACCTCGATACCGGCGCCAACGTCAAACCCGGCGGCTACCCGCTCACCGACAGAACCTACGCGAAACTTCTTGCAGAGCTGACCAAGCTCCCCACCCGTCACATCCCCATCCAGCTCAAACACGACATACAGGACTACTACGCCGACCCGCTCGCTCCCATCGCCACCAAAAAGAACGCAACGCAATGGGCAGCGGTTCAGGCGAACCTGAAGACTCTCGACACCATGAAGACCATTGGAGAGCTGGACCCCATCCCCGACGAGATTCTCGACTCAGAGTAAAACGCGCAGCCTCACAGCAAGGCTCCCCCACGCACGTCCTCGCAACCCGCGCTAATGCTCCATACTGAAATGAAAATTGATATACGTCATGACCTCCACCGCCTTCCCATTCATCAGGTAGGGTCTGTATCGCCAATTCCGCATCGCATCCACCGCAGCCTGCTGCAGCCCTGCCGGCCCACTCACTGCCGTCACATTCTCGATCTTTCCATCTTCCGCGATCAAAGCCCTCACCATCACGTCACCCTCTGTCCGCTGAAAGTGCGCAACCTGCGGATAAGTGGGCTTAGGCGCCGCAATCACATAACGCGTCAGCGTTGAAGCAGACACAAAGACAGCTTTAGACATTGGTGGCGCCGCTGTCGGAACTGCCGCAGGCGGAGGCGTGACCTTGGCAGCAGTAGCACTCATGTCCGGCCCCTCCCTCAGAATCGATGGGGATCTGGCACTGGCAACCGCCCCCAGACCTGCCGTCATGCGCGGCGCATCCGAAGAACCATTCGCTACAACCGGTGGCGGCGCATCCACCTTCGCAACATGGATCTTCCCCGGCTGATTTCCAAACTCAGTCCGCACCCCTGTTAACGGCCGATTTCCCGGCCCCATGTAATTTTGCCCTGTCTGATTCGGCCCGTTACGATCTGGCCCACTTACCAGTCCACCCGAACTTCCCTGCCCACCCTGTCCCGCTGCTGCCAGTACTCTTAGTTTCTCTGCTTGCCGCGCAGTCGCTTCATGCTTCTCCTGCGCCTTCAGCCCAGGCCCAGCCGCACCGTTCCCTCCTCCGCGCCCCGGCGGATCCAGGCCATGCGTCCCACTCACCCCATCGTGCAGAGCACCAGTAGCCGCCACCGCTGCAGCAACCCGGCTCTCACCAGAATCCTGCCGCCGGCCACGATAGAAAAACACACCCGCAGCACTCGCCAGCACAAACAAGAGCACCCCCAGCGCAGCCAGCACCCAATAGAGCCGTCGCAATTGTTTAGGTTCCGCCTGCTTCCAGGTAGCTGGCGCGACGACCATGCCGATCTTCGCCACCTCCACTCCACGCCCCGCAATCGCCTGCTCCCCTGATCGAGGCTCCATAAGCTCCGTCTGCGAAAACCGCTGTGCCGGAAGCATCTTCGACCGCCCATTCGTCTCCGCTCGCGGCAAACTCTCCGCCGTCGAACCGATCCGCGCCGTCAGGTCATCCAGATGTGGCTCAATCCGCTCCATCCGATGATCGATGCTATCCAGATGCAGCTTCAGTTCCAGCGTATTCAGCTCCAGTCTGCTCAGCGCCTCCTTCACCGCAGGCCCACCGAACAGCGATGCCGTCAGCCCCTCCAGATCACTCTGTGGCCCCCTGCTCAGCCGATGCTCCAGCTCCAGCGCCTCTTTCTCTTCACTCTCTTCATCCTCATTCGCAACGACAGCAATCCCGCCCTTCGTCTCTTCACGCTTGCTCGCAATCTGCTCCACCTTCGTCGGCACACCCTCCGACTCCGCCTCACACCACCCTCCAATACCAGCCAGAAACACCACCACCAGGCTGATCGACACCGCATTCTTCTCCAGGCTTTCAATCTCCAGCCCAGCTATCGCAATCGCAATGATCGTCAGCATCCGCGTCAGCGTCAGCCGCCCCTCCGCCCGCTGCCCGGTCGACTTCGTCAACTTCGCAAAGTCCAAGCGGAACTTCTCGTCATACGCCAGCTTCGGAGCCAGCTGCAAAAAATCCTTCGGCGTTCCAAAGCTCACCTCATGCTTGCCGAACAACTCCTGAAACTCGGCAATGTACCCCCCATAACGGCCAAAGGTCTCCTGCGCGTTTGAGAAGAAGGACATGATGGAGCCAAATAATACGCCAACTTCGAGTTACTTTCTAAATCCCGCCACATTCTGAATAGGCAAAATATTTCATACTAGCGTACAACTACAACAGTCTATTCACGATGCGTGACGCATCCCGCACCTGCATCCAACTAAAGACATATCAGGAGAAGCGATGACACTCGCTCGCAAAGCATCAACAGCAACTCTCAAAGCAGCCGTGGCGCTGCTGGCCGTTACCCTAAGCTCCACCCTCGGATGCAACACCAAAAACAAGCCCACGCCCGAAAACTTCATCAGCACCCTCAACGCCTATTTCCTCGAGCACCCCGACTGCCTCCTCGTCGACACGCGCTTCCCCTACGAGACCAGCGACCCCGCAAAAACCAAACAGCTCAACACCCTCGTTAAATCCCAACTCCTCGAAGTCAGTGTCGAAACCGCAATCCACGCGAGCCGCTTCACCGTGACGCCCACCGGAGCCCGCTACGCTCCGCGCTTCTGCTTCGGCCACCGCGTCGTCACCAGCATCGACAGCCAAACGCCACTCACCGTAGTCAACGGCTTCCGCCAAACCCAGGTCACCTACCACTACAAGATGGAAGACGTCCCCGTCTGGGCCAAATCCGATGACGTCCTGGCAGCCTTCCCCAAACTAGCCGCCGCCACCAGCGGCCAGGCCTCCGACAACGCCACCCTCGCCCAAACCATAGCCGGCTGGCAAATCCCCGACTAGCGCATTCGCCCTTCAGTTTGTCATCCCGGAGGGATCTGCTGTTGTCGTTGTCTTGCCCTCCCCAACCCACCACGACACTGTCATCTCGACCGAAGCAGCCCACAGCATTATCGTGAGCTGCGCAGTGGAGAAGCCTGCCCTTAGCGAAGTCGAAGGGACCCCAGCATTTTGCCTTTGCTTTTCTTGTTTGTCATCCCCGAAGGGGATCTGCTTTCGCCCTTACCCTTGCATCTAGGAACCCGAGGCTTCAGCCTCGGGTTCCCCAACACCACAACAAAGGGGCTTCAGCCCCTGGAGTATCCTCTCTCAGAGCCCCACGCAGCCGCCAAGAGGAACCATGTCCAAATCACGCCGCCAATTCCTGACCGAGACCACCCTCACCCTCTTGGCGACCGCCGCAGCCGCCAAAGCCCAGGTCCCCACCACCTCCACCACCCCCGGAGCACCACCCGCCTTCGGCACCGCACCCGCAGTAGGCCCCGAAGTCACCCCCGCCACCTTCGCCGAAGCCGAAAAGCTAGTCCAGGCCCCCCTCACCCAAGCCGACCGCGCACAAGCCGCCAACAACTGGCGCAGCGCAATGGCTCCTCTCTACGAGCGCCGAGTAGGCCCCCGCAAAATTGAAATCCCTACCGCCACCGCACCCTACACCACGGTCCACTCCATCCTCCCCGGCCAACCCTCCGGCCCCGCCACCGACAAATTCATCCGCACCACCGCCACCCCCGAACTCCCCGCCACCGACGAAGCCATCGCCTACTCCCCCGTCATCCATCTCTCCCACTGGATCGAAACCCGCAAACTCACCAGCGAGCGCCTCACCCGCATCTACCTCAAGCGCATCGAGCAGTTCAATCCAAAACTAAACTGCGTCATCACCCTCACCGCCGACCACGCCCTCGAGCAAGCCAAGAAAGCTGACGCCGAAATCACCGCCGGACACTACCGAGGCCCACTCCACGGCATCCCCTGGGGAGCCAAAGACCTCCTCGACACCGCCAACATCCCCACCACCTACGGCGCAGAGCCCTTCCGCAACCGCATCCCCACCGCCGACGCCACCGTCACCCAGCGCCTCAACGAAGCCGGTGCCGTCCTCATCGCCAAGCTCTCCCTCGGAGCCCTCGCCCTCAACGACATCTGGTTCGGCGGCCAAACCATGAACCCCTGGCTCCTCGAAGAAGGCTCCTCCGGCAGCAGCGCAGGCCCCGGAGCCGCCACCGCCGCAGGCCTCGTAGCCTTCGCCATCGGCTCCGAGACCGGAGGCAGCATCGTCTCCCCCTCCATGCGCTGCGGCATCACAGGCCTCCGCCCCACCTACGGCCGAGTCCCCCGCACCGGAGCCATGACCCTCTGCTGGTCCCTCGACAAGCTAGGCCCCATGGCTCGCCGCGTCGAAGACACCATGCTCGTCCTCAACGCCATCACCGGCCCCGACAATCAAGACGTAGCCAGCGTCCCCAGCCACCTCAACTTCGACGCCAACACCCCAGTCACCGGCCTAAAAGTCGGCTACTTCCCCGCCTGGATGAAAGAAGCCCCCGCCACCGACGTAGACCGCGCCGCACTAACCGCCATCAAGACCCTCGGCATGACCCCCGTCGAAGTCACGCTCCCCGACTGGCCCTACGACTCCCTCGACCTCATCCTCTTCGCCGAAGCCGCCGCCGCCTTCGAAGAGATCACCCTCAACCACGCCGTCGACCAGCTCAAGGCCCAGGTCCCCGACGCCTGGCCCAACACCTTCCGTCAATCCCGCTTCCTCTCCGCCGTCGACTTCGTCCAAACCGACCGCTTCCGCCGCATGGTCGCTCTCGAGATGACCCGCGTCATGACCGAAGTCGATCTCCTCCTCGTCCCCTCCCTCCGCGACGAGATGCTCACCCTCACCAACTTTACCGGCCACCCCTCCCTCACCCTCCGCGCCGGATTCGTAGAAGTCTCCGAAGCCCGCAGCGACTGGGCCCCCGACCCCGCCAAGCCTCTCCCAAAGTTCAACCCACCCCGCCGAGTCCCCCACGGCATCACCCTCATAGGCCGCCTCTTCGACGAAGGCACCATAGCCCGCGCCGGCATAGCCATCGAGCAACACTTCAACGTAGCCGCCGAAACCCCACCCGGCTTCTAGCAACGATCAAGCCCGACAGAGTATTTCGCGTTTGCCATTGCTTGTTTTTTGGTTGTCATCCCGTAGGGATCTGCTTTTGCAGTTGCCGTTGTTCTTGCTTTGCAGCTGCTCTTGCCTTTCTTGTCTGTCATCCCCGAAGGCGTGACATCGCCACCAAAGCAGTAGAGAGCAGCGCCGAAAAGGCCATCACCGAAAACTGGCACACATGGCTATCTCAGCTCACTGCTCTCTTTAGTCAGCGCAGACTACTTCACAACCTGCGGCGAATCAGGCGAGATCCCCTTGCAATCCGCCCCCTGAAACACGCTCTCGAAGTTCATATCCATCACAATCGGCTTAGGCTGCGACGCCATCGTCGTCTCCATATGCGCCTTGCCGGTAGCCTTCTCCGTGCTCACAAAGGTCACTTCCAAGTGCCCCGTCGAACTACTCCGCCCATCCGAAGACTTGCACGCAATATCAGCCGACATCCCCACCGAACTCGTCTGCTGGTTCGACAAATTGCACTTCTGATCCCGCTGCTGCTGCATATCGCCAAACATCTTCTGCCACTTCTCCGCCGTCAGGCACGATTGCAACACCGTCGTATGCGGGCCACCCGGCACCGGCCTGCCCATCGCCTGCAGCCGCGCCACCACCTCCGGCGGAATCTGAATCCCCGACATCGTAACCGTGCTCGTCGACTGCCAAAGCCCCACCTTCACCGGCGGCGTCGCCGGAGCCTGCGCAACCATAGCAACCGGAGCCACCAACATCGCCATCAACAGACAAATCCGAATCTTCATAACACTCCTCTTCTCCGCCCGCTGAAACCTCCCAGCAAAGCCCTGCCAGTATCGTCGTAATCAAAGCCCAAACGGAAGAAAAAATCTCCGGGCTCGTCTATTTTCCAGAGCGAACCTCAACCCACCATCACCTCAAGCACCAAACCGAGCCAGCCCCCGAGCCCGAGCCTTCTCCGCCTCCTCCTCACGATTCCTCGGCGGAGCGTTCGTCTCCAGCGAAACCAGCAGCTCCCGCGAAGCCTCAGCCACCGCATCCACCGCAGCCTCAAACGCCGCTTCATTCGCCTTCGAAGGTTTATTGAACCCGCTGATCTTCCTCACAAACTGCAACGAAGCAGCCCGAACCTCATCCTCCGTCACCGGCGGATCAAAGTTGAAAAGCATCTTGATATTTCGGCACATAGGCAACACCTCAATCGCAAGCGCAGCGATCACCACCACTTTACCCAAAATGCAACAAAGCGATCCAATGCGTAGGAGACAGCGATCGCTTAAAAGATTACCTCCGATCTCCCGGAAGCGCCTAAAGACGCGTCACTTTAACGTTCTTCGCCAAACCCAGCAGCGACAGCAGCCGAATCCCCCAGTAGTTGAAATCCACCTCCCACCACACCAGTCCATGCCTCGCCGACACCGGATGCGCATGGTGATTGTTGTGCCAGCCCTCGCCTCCGGTCAGCAGCGCCACCCACCAGTTGTTAGTCGAATCATCGCGGGTCTTGAACCGACGCGTACCCCACATGTGCGTGACCGAATTCACCAGCCACGTGACATGGAACCCAACCGCAACCCGCAAAAACACGCCCCACAGCACCCAAGACACACCCAGCCTCCATCCGCCCAGCGCCATCCCGCCACCCAGCAGAGCAACACCAGCCAGCGTAACGGGCAGCCAATGCCACACCGCCAGCCACCGATAAAACGCATCTCGCTGCAGATCGGGCGCGTAGCGCGAGAGCGTAGTCGTCTCGCTATGAAGCGACCCGTGCAGAATCCAGCCCATGTGCGACCACCACTTACCATCGCGGGGAGAGTGCGGATCACCAGGCTTATCCGTGTACTGGTGGTGCATGCGATGCACCGCAACCCAGTAGCTGGGACTCCCCTGCAAAGCCATCGTGCCGCAGACGGCCATGGCATACTCCAGCCACCTCGGCGTCGTGAACCCACGATGCGTAAGCTGGCGATGATAGCTGATGCCAACGCCCACGTTCTGCGCGACGAGCCACATCACGACGAACACCACAACCGAAGACCAATGGAACGTGAACAGCGCCGCCACGGCTCCCAGATGAAACGCCGCAATCACGACGAAAAACACCCAGTTGAATTCATCCGACTTAGCCTGTACCAAGTCAGCAATTTCAGAAACAGCTTGTGGCGGATGCGCTACAACAGAAGCCATGGCATGCCTGCTTTCGGTCTAAAAACTAAGCTCGGCAAATGGCCACTGGCTATGGGGCGCGCGTAACAGTTCGGTAATACTTTCAGTGCCGCTCAGCGTACGAAGCAAGCAACATCGATCGGTCGCACCTCTCCGAAGACACTCTTTCCGTTTAAGGTTCTAGCTCCACGAACAAATCACCGACAAACCTGAAGTCACACCCCGCGCTATCTGCTGCGTTAAGAGTATGATCGCGCTACACCCAATTGAAGTTTCGGAGGCAGAGATGTCACGCGCGTGGATTCTCTTCGTGCTTTCATTCCCTTTCGGGACGCTCTCCGCACAAACCACCCCTTTAGCTCTCACCGGAACCCTGATTACTCCCGATGGCATCGTGCAGAACGGAACGGTGCTGATCCAGAACGGCAAGATTACAGCTGCGGGAGCGCAGGTATCACTACCGGCGGGAACCAAAACCGTAGAAACCCACGGCGTCATCTCCCCCGGCCTGATCGACCTGCACAATCACCTCACATGGAATGTCTTCCCACGCTGGAAGCCAATCACCGAATTCGGCAACCGCTACGACTGGGAGCAGAAACCCATCTACAAGCTCCTGATGGACGCACCCCATGAAGCCCTCGTCCAGCAAGGCCTCGAGTGCCAGATGGAGCGCTACGCCGAAGTCAAAGCCATCACCGAGGGTGAAACCTCAGTCGTAGGAGGAACCTATACACCCTGCGATCAAGGCCTCGCCCGCAACCTCGACTACGACCCCCAACTAGGCACCGGGCTAGGCACAATCCTCTACTACATCTTTCCCCTCTCCATCAGCGAGAGCGAACTCGCCGCCGCCAACGCCGCGCTCTCCGCCAAACCGCGAGGCTCCCTCCTCATTCATCTAGCCGAAGGCGCACCCAAAAACGCATCCGCCGCCGAAGAGCTCTACACCCTGCAAGGCCGTGGCCTGTTCAAGCCAGGAGTCTCCCTTATCCACGCAACTGCCTTGACCCCAGCGAACTTCGCCGCCATGGCCAAAGCCGGAGTCGGCCTCATCTGGTCACCACGCAGCAACATCGAGCTATACGGAGACACAACCAACGTCGCCGCCGCCAAATCCGCCAACGTAGTCATGGCAATCGCCCCCGACTGGAGCCCAACCGGCAGCGTAGGCTCGCTAGGCGAGTTGAACTACGCCTCCGTGTGGAACCAATCCCAGCCATCATCCATCTTCACCGAAGCCGAACTAGTCGCAATGGCCACAGCCAATCCCGCCACTCTCGTAGGCCTGCAGGATCAAATCGGATCTCTCGCCCCCAACCACGTCGCCGACCTGTTGATCATCCGCGACACCGGCAAAGAAACCGGCAAAGACGCCTACTGGTCCCTCACGCACGCCACTCCCGAAGACGTCGATCTCGTCATGATCGGCGGAGCCGCAACCTACGGCGATCCCCAACTCATGCGCCAGCTCTCCAACGGCCAAACCGAGACCCTCCACATCTGCGGAGCCGAAAAGACAATCTCCTTCGCCAGCGAAACAAACCCACCCGGCACCTTCGCCGCCACGCAATCCAAACTCGATCACGCACTCCGCCAGCAAGGCCGCCGCCTCGCTCCATTAGCCGAGTGCGGCCAATGAAGCTTGTATCTACCGCGCACTGGCACCTTCCCCCAAGACGACATCCTGCCACCTTTTGCTCTAAAATCCTCCCTTGAAACATTCTCCCAAATGAACTAACTTGGGCTCGGTCACCAAAACCCTCACCCAGATGAAACGAATCCTCCTCACCGCCATCCTCGCCGTCGCAACCTTCCCCGCATTCGCCCAGCCTCACCACACCTTCGCCACCGAAGCCGACCACTTCACCCTCGACGGCAAGCCCTTCAAAATACTCTCCGGCGAACTCCACTACGCCCGCATCCCACGCGAGTACTGGCACGCCCGCCTCAAAATGGCCAAAGCAATGGGCCTCAACACCATCGCCACCTACGTCTTCTGGAACGTCCACGAGCCCACCCCCGGCCACTACGACTTCACTGGCAACAACGACCTCGCCGCCTTCATCAAAGCCGCGCAAGAAGAAGGACTCTACGTCATCCTCCGCACCGGCCCCTACTCCTGCGCCGAGTGGGAGTTCGGAGGCCTCCCCGCCTGGCTCCTCTCCTCCGCCCCGTCAGACCAAATTACCGCCACCAAAAAGCCTGTCATTCTGAGCGAAGCGAAGAACCCCCGCATTTCGCCCGAAGCGGCACAAATCTCCCCCTCCGCCAACACGACACCAGAGCGGCCATCAACCCCTGACCCCGGATTCCCCCTACGCTCCAACGACCCCGCCTTCATCACCCCCGCCGAGCGCTGGATCCATCGCCTCGCCCAGGAGGTCGCCCCCCTCCAAATCGGCCGCGGCGGCCCCATCCTCATGACTCAGGTCGAAAACGAATACGGCAACTTCGGCTCCGACCACGCCTACATGGCCCACCTCAAACAAATCTTCCTAGACGCCGGATTCACCGATTCCCTCCTCTACTCCGCCGACAACTGGCGCAACATCCCCAACGGCTCCATCCCCGACCTCTTCGCCGCCGTCAACTTCGGCATCGGCAACCATCAGGGCGGCGTGGACGCCCTCGCCCGCGTCCGCCCGGACGCCCCCCTCTTCGTCTCCGAGTACTGGCCCGGCTGGTTCGACTCCTGGGGCCACCCCCACGAGACCCGCCCCATCCCACCCCAGCTAGAAGACCTCGACTACATCCTCCATCGCGGAGCCGGAATCAACATCTACATGTTCCACGGAGGCACCAGCTTCGGCTTCATGTCCGGAGCCGGCAGCGACAAAAACGGCTACCGCCCCACTGTCACCAGCTACGACTACGACGCCCCCCTCGACGAATCCGGCCGCCCCACCCCCAAGTTCTACGCCTACCGCAAAATCCTCGCCCAATTCACCCCCTGCCCCACCTCCAAAACATCGGCCTCTGCCGCTATTCCAGCTACTGACAAAAGAGGTGTCATCCTGAGCGAGCGCAACGCGCGAGTCGAAGGACCTGCGGTTGCACCTGCCGTTGCTCGTTCTTTCGTCAGCACGGCCACAGAAGCCCGGGTAGATGAATCCTCTCAAACCAACAACGAATCCTGCCTCCCCCCCATCCCCGCCACCCCACCCATCATCACCATCCCCCAAATCACCCTCACCGAATCCACCCCTCTCTGGACGAACCTCCCAACCCCGATCCCCAGTGACCAGCCGAAACCCATGGAGCACTTCGGCCAATCCTTCGGCTACATCCTCTACCGCACCCAGCTCCCTGCGGCCGTCACCGGAGACCTCGTCCTAACCGACCTCCACGACTACGCCCAGATCTACGTCGACGGCAAGCTAACCGGAACCCTCGACCGCCGCCACCACTTCGAGAACACCCTCCCTCTCACCACAACCGCCCCAGCCCGCCTCGACATCCTCGTAGCCAACGATGGCCGCATCAACTCCACCAAGCTCATGCGCGGCGAAGCCAAAGGCATCACCCAATCCGTCACCGTCGCCGGGACCCCCATCACCAACTGGCAGATATACTCCCTTCCAATGACCACCCTCCCCACCCTCTACAAACGACCCCTCGTCACCCAGCCGCGCCCCATCAAAACCCGAGGATTCTCCACCACAACCAGCGCAAGCCAGACTCTCGCCTCTTCTCCCTCTGCAGGCTCTCCCCCCACCTTCTACCGAGCCCACTTCACCCTCGCCCAAACCGGCGACACCTTCCTCGACATCCGCAACCTCGGCAAAGGAGCCCTCTGGATCAACGGCCACCCCATAGGCCGCTTCTGGAACATCGGCCCCCAGCAGACCCTTTACGTCCCCGGCCCCTGGCTCCTGAAAGGCGACAACGAGATCGTCGTCTTCGACATGATGCCCACGGCCATCCCACCCCACGTCTCCGGCCTTGACCACCCCATCCTCGACGGCCCCGTCCCCGACCAGACCAAGAGCTCCCAGCAATGAGCCGAAATCCACAAAGCGAGCCCCGCAACATGCCACGTTTTCCACACTTTTTACCGCTTGCTAACCAGCGCCTGACCACCAAAATCGCCACCACCATCTCGCTGGCCATAGCACTGTCAACTCCATTATTTTCTCAAACTTCTATCGAACAATTAAGGCAAAACTTCCAGAACCCGCCAGCCGACGCAAAACCCATGATGCGCTGGTGGTGGTTCGGCACCGCTGTGGAAAAACCCGAGATCCTCCGCGAACTCAAGCAGATGCAAGCCGACGGCATAGGAGGCGTAGAACTAGCCTTCGTCTACCCCCAGGTCGTAGACGATCCATCCAAAGGACTTATCAATCACCCCTTCCTCTCCCCCGAGATGCTGGACAACGTCCGCTACGCCCAATCCGAAGCCCGCAAACTAGGCCTCCGCGTGGACGTTACCCTAGGCAGCGGCTGGCCTTACGGAGGCCCCGCCACCACCCTCGAAGAAGCCGCCACTCGCCTCCGCACCGCGGAAGTCGCTATTCCAAGCAATGCAACGTCAATTTCGCTTCCAAAATTCGCTCAGGGAGAAAGCCTCATCTCCGCCTCTGTCGTGCCCGGAGAACCAACGCACTGGATCGCTTCCTCAACAGAGCCTCTACCACTTCAAATTCCGAGCGACACAAGGGTCCTAATCGTTGCCCCCTCCACCACCCCCCGCACCGCCCTCTTCTTTATAGCCAGCCACACCCGACAGCAAGTCAAACGAGCCGCCGTAGGAGCCGAAGGCTACGTCCTAGATCCCTTCAGCCACCAAGCCGTAGCCACCCACCTAAAAGCCGTTGGCGACCCCCTCGTAAGTGCTTTCGGATCAACGCCACCCTACGCTGTCTTCTCCGACTCCCTCGAAGCCTACGGAGCCGATTGGACCCCCGCTCTCCCCGCCGAATTCCAAAAACGCCGAGGCTACGACCTCCTCCCCCACCTCCCCGAACTAGTAGCAGGAAGCACCCCCGCCGCAGAAAAAATAAGGCACGACTGGGGCCAAACCCTAACCGAATTAGTCGATGAAAACTACCTGACTCAAATCAATAACTGGGCCATCGCCCATCACACAAAGTTTCGCTCGCAAACATATGGAGAACCAGCAGTTAGTCTATCAAGCCAACGCCTCGTGGCCCTCCCGGAAGGCGAAGGCCCTCGCTGGCGTGAGTTTTCCACACTCCGCTGGGCCTCCTCCGCCAACCACCTCTTCGGAAATAAAATCACCTCCGCCGAGACCTTCACCTGGCTCCACTCCCCCGTCTTCCGCGCCACTCCCCTCGACATGAAGGCCGAAGCCGACCTCCACTTCCTCATCGGCGTCAACCAGATCATCGGCCACGGCTGGCCCTACTCTCCCCCGCAAGCCGGAGAACCCGGCTGGTCCCTCTACGCCGCCGCAGTCTTCAACGACAACAACCCCTGGCATCCCGTCATGCCCGACGTCACACGCTACATCCAGCGCATCAGCTACCTCCTCCGCCAGGGCGAACCCGCCAATCAAGTCGCCATCCTCCTCCCCACCGACGACGCTTGGGCCAACTTCTCCCCCGGCAAGGTCACCGTCACCGGAGAAATGACCCATCTCATCACCCCGGCTCTCATGTCCGCCATCCTCAGCGCCGGCTACAACGTCGACTTCATCGATGCCGAAACCATCAACCGCCAAGGCATCCACTACCCCATCCTAGTCATTCCCCCCACTGACCGCATTCCCGCTGAAACCCTGCAGCGTATCCTCAGGTACTCCTCAATAGATGGGGGTAAGGTTCTCTGTCTTGGGCACGCGCCCTTGCACGTTACCGACGGCGCGCTAGCCAGTTTCGTCTGGAGCGGCCCACACCAACTGATCCCACCCACAATCGTTCCAAACGAGTCCGCACTTATCGAAGCCCTTCACACCGCCTCAGCCCCAGACTTCAGTCTTCACACAAAGAGCAGCGACGCCAGGGACCAAATCGGCTTCATTCGTCGCAGACTTCCAAACGCAGACATCTATTTCGTCGCCAACGCCAGCAATCATCCAATCCAAGCCACTGCCACCCTTGCCACCGTCTATCCCAGTGGCGAGCAGTGGGACCCCGACACCGGCGTTTCTCTATCAATCTCCTCCACTGATGTTGATCTCAATCTGGCTCCCTACGAATCCCGAATCTTTGTCTTCGCGAAGACAGGCTCGCAAAGTGGGCGACCCACCTCTACGCCTCGTACTGATTCGACCAGCACGTCCCATCCGGAGATTATCGACCTGTCGAAGAATTGGGAACTCCATTTCATAGACACCAACAAGACTGAAACCCAACCCACCCTCACCGACTGGACCGCCAACCCCGACACAAAGTTTTACTCCGGAGAAGCCGTCTACACCCGAGACTTCACTCTCACTGCAGTCCCCACCAAGCCAGTCAGCCTCGAAATCGAAGGCGGCACCCCCACCACGCCTCAACCGCTAGCCCAGCCTGACCGGCCAGTCGGAGTCCGCAATCCCCTCGTCACAGGCACAGGCCCCGGCATGCGCGCCTGGTACGACCCACCCGTTCGCGAGGCCGCCATCGTCTATATCAATGGACAGCGAGCCGGCTCCCTCTGGCACCCGCCCTACCGACTCGACGTGATGCATCTCCTCAAACCCGGCCAGAACCACATCGAAATCCGCGTCTACAACACAGCCATCAACGCCTGGGCTGCCCTTCCGCCCCATGACTACAAACCCCTCATCGAAAAATTCGGCGACCGCTTCCAGATGCAGGACCTCGACAAAGTAAAACCCGTCCCCTCTGGCCTCCTCGGCCAAATCCACTTAGTCACAAAGGAGCCGTAATGACACCCCCCGTCGTTCAGTTCCAGCAACTTGAGAGCATCCCCCTCGCCGTCGTCCGACGACAGACAAGCCAATCCGAACTTTCGCGCGTGGTGCCGGAACTTTGTGGTCTCGTCTGGAACACCGTGCGCGCGCAACAGGCCAAAGCGGGCCGTAACGTCGCTCTGTACTGGGACGGCAGCATCAGGCTTGAGATAGGAGTCGAACTCCTCGGCCCCTTCACAGAACAGGGCGAAGTCGTCCGCTCCGCCACACCCGCTGGCCCTGTTGCCACGGCGACGCACCTCGGTCCCTACAACACACTCGGAGCCGCGCACAATGCCATTCACCAGTGGTGCCAGTCCAACAACCGAAAGCTCGCCGGCCCATCCTGGGAGATCTACGGCCATTGGCTGCCCGAGTGGAACAACGACCCATCGCAGATCCGAACAGACGTCAATTACCTGCTAGCCAGCTGAGCAGACCTGCATTAAAACAAGAAGAAGGGCAAATGTCAGCAGTTCAAGAAAAACTCACCAAAGCCGCAATCTCCTTGGCCGTCATCCTCTCGCTCGCAACAACCGCCCACGCAGTTAGCGTGCCAGGTAATCCTTGCGACGCAGGACAATTCGGTGCGATCGGTGATGGCATAAAGATGAATACCGTCGCCATCCAGAAAGCAATCGACTGCGCCGCAAAAAATAAGGGCACCGTCACGTTCCCAGCAGGCACCTACCTCACCGGCTCCCTCTTCCTAAAATCCAACACAACCCTCGAAGTCCCCGAAGGCGTCACGCTCATCGGCTCCCAAAAGCTCGAAGACTACCCCATGCTCCCAACCCGCATCGCCGGCATCGAGATGACCTGGCCCGCTGCCCTCATCAACGTCCGCGACCAGCAAAACGTCACCATTACCGGCCGCGGCACCATCGACGGTGACGGCCCCATCTGGTGGAAGTCCTACTGGGACCTACGAGCCACCTACGAGCCCAAGGGCCTCCGCTGGGCATCCGACTACGACGCCCGACGCCCCCGCCTCATCCTCTTCCAGAACTCCTCCAACATCCATCTCGGCGGCGGCATCATCCTCAAGCGCTCCGGCTTCTGGACCGTCCAGATCCTCTATTCCCACAACGTCACCCTCGATGGCGTAACCATCCGTAACAACGAAGGCGGCAAAGGCCCCTCCACCGACGGCATCGACATCGACTCTTCCCGCGACGTCCTCGTCCAGCACGCCGACATCGACGTCAACGACGACGCCCTCTGCCTCAAAGCCGGTCGCGACTCCGACGGCCTCCGCGTCAACCGTCCCACTGAAAACGTAGTCCTCCGCGACAGCATCATCCGCCACGGAGCAGCCGCCGTAACCATCGGCTCCGAAACCTCCGGCGGCTTCCGCAACATCGAGGCCTACAACCTCACCGCCCTCGCAGGCGTCCCCTCCGGAGTCCTCTTCAAATCCGCCCGCACCCGCGGAGGCTTCGCCGACGACATCCGCATCCACGACCTCACCCTCGAAGGCGTAGCCGTCCCCATCCACATCACCATGAACTGGAACCCAACCTACAGCTACGCCACCCTCCCACCTGACCTCAAAGACCCACCCTCGTACTACATCACCCTCACCACTCCCGTCACACCACCCGACAAAGGCCTCGCCCACTTCCACAACGTCCACATCTGGAACATCAAAGCCACCGGAGCTAAGCGAGCCTTCGACGTCAGCGCCTACCCCGCCGCCCCGCTCGAGGACTTCAAAATCGACCACCTCAACATCGAAGCCCAAGCCGCCGGCACCATCGCCAACGCCAAAAACTGGACCCTCACCGACAACACCATCCAAACCGCCGACGGCTCCAAAGTCACCCTCACCCAATCCACCGGCGAACCCAACAACCCAAAGGACGTCCCCTTCGGCGAGCCCAAATAGACTCCGAAACCTGTCAAGCTCTGATAGCACCTAAGCCGCTGTCAGCCAATAACATAGTCCTGCCGATACATTCCACCCAAACCGCTATACTGGATATAGAACAAAACTCAGCAGAAAAGCCCCGACCACCACTCGGGGCTTTTTCTATTGTTCAACCGAAGTCCAGACCTAACAACAATGCAATGAAGACTTTACATACTTAAGTACGGGGAAGGGGGGTACCACATAACCGCCAGCAAGACGAACCGAAAAGAGCCCTACGCCCGTCCGAAATCGATAAACGCATGTTGCGGATTGGTATGCAGCAAAGTCACGTCCACCATGTCGCCCACATCCAGACCATGTTCGCCCTTAACCACCCTGCCCTCCACTGGAGGATCGAACACCCGCACATAGACTCCCTTATCGTTGGCACCGGTAATCACTCCGTGGAACTTCTTCCCGATGCTTCCAGCCAGGGCCACAGCCGCAACCCGCTTCACCATCGCCCGCTCCACCTTGCGCGCCGCCGAATCCCGCTCATTACAATGCTTCGCAATCGCCGCCAACTCGTCATCCGTATACGGCGGGGCCTTGTCATCCAGCCACGCGTCCACCACCCGCTCCGTCACCAGATCAGGAAACCTCCGGTTCGGCGCCGTCGAATGCGCGTAGTCCTGAGCCGCCAATCCAAAATGTCCCGGCGGATCCTCCTCATCGCCCTTAGCCAGCACATACTCCCCCGGCCCCATCAGCTTGATAATCGACAGCGACAAATCCGGATAGTGCACCGCATCCGCCGCCCGCTGCGCCTGCAAAAACGCATTCAACGCCCCCGAATCAGGTTGCTCCGGCAACACCGTCCCATGCCGCCCCACCAACTCCACAATCCGAGCCCATCGCTCCGGAGACCGCACCACTCGTCGAATGCACGACCGTTTCGCCGCACGCAGCGTCTTCGCCATCGTCTCATTCGCTGCAATCATCAACTCCTCAATCAGATCCGCCGCCCGATTGTGAAACACCGCCCGAATCGACTTCACCTGACCATCCACCATCACCGGATCAGCCTCCACCCGGTTGAACTCCAGAGCGCCGCTCTTCACCCGGAACGTATGCAGTGCAACCGCAGCTTCGTCTTGCAACCGCAGCTGCTCCTGCAACTCAGCAGACGCCGCAACCTTCGCATCCGCAGCACCCGTCCCCTCCAGCCAAGGCCCCACACGACTATAAGCAAGCTGCGCCTTGTTGTTGACGAGAGCCCGATAAATACTCGTCTGCCCCACGGCCCCCTCAGCATCCACAACAAACTCGACAACATGCGCCGCCCGATCCTGCCCCTCATTCAGCGACGTCAAATCTGTCGAAAGCTCCGTCGGCAGCATCGAAAAATTCCGCACCGCTGTATACACCGTCTGCGTCTGTTCCCGCGCAAACTCATCCAGCGGAGTGTCCTTCAAAATCCATGCCGCGACATCCGCAATCCCCACCCGCACACGGATGCCGCCCTCTACCCGCTCTGCCACCTCAACCTGGTCGAGATCGCGCGAAGTATCGTTGTCAATCGAAGACCACATCAACCCACGCAGATCGCGCTCACCAGCATCGGTGGCCTTCGCCTGCGCCGCACGAATCGCAGCCACCTGCTCGTCACACCCATCAGGATATCCAACAACAAACCCCTCGCGAATCATCTCAGCGGAGGCAGCAGCAACCAGATCAAACCCATTATTATGCATGCAAATGGAAGCCTACCACGCAATCCATCACAACAACTTCAACAAGCCGGACTCCGTCGATATACAGTCCGAATCACATAGTCCTTCTGCGGCCCACGAACCTCATGCCGCACCTCAAAGCTCCCATCAGACCGAACCATATACCCAGAGAGATAAAGATCATTCACACACACATGACGAGCCTCACCCACAAGATCATCGCCACTCGTCACAAACCGCATCACATGGAAGAGCTCACGCGTATCGGCAAACCGCACCGCAAACCCATCATCTCTCTTCTCATAGACGTAGCTCTGCCGGCTATGCAGCGTCTGTCCACCCTCAAGACAAAGCTCGCCCGACTCCTCATACAAAGCCGTCTCCCCATCCAGCCGTGTGAACCGCGCGAAGCCTTTCATGCAGCCACGCCCCGAAATCTCGCGCTCCAAACTCCACTCACCGAGCAGCCCTTCGAAGACTCCACCCGCGACGCTCATCACTCGTCAGCCTATCGCGCCCACAAACAACCCAGCCCACCGCGAAACCTGCTCCGCATAAGCCCCCGTCACAGCATCGCGGCCACCCTCCAGCACCGCCAACTGCACCGCAAAGTTCCCCACCGTCGAACTCTCAGCCGCCCCACGAAAGACCTCCAACCCCGTAGCCTCCGCTGTAAGCCGGTTCAAAAAATCATTCTGACTAGCCCCACCCACAACAAACAACCGCTTCAACTTCTTCCCGCTATGAAGCGCAATCCTGTCCAGCACCTTCGCATACCGAGCCGCCAGACTATGAAAGATCAAGCTGGCAAACACCGGAGCATTCTCAGCCCCTTCATCCAGCGCCTCATACCCCTTACGCACCCGCTGAGCATTGATCCGCTGCGGCATCCTTCCCGCCAGCAGCAAATCCGGATCATCCACATCCAGCAGCCCACGCGGCTTCTCCGTCTTCTCCGCCGCAGCCACCAACTCCGGCACAGTCCAAACCCGCCCACCCCCAGCCCACCCGTCGATACACTGCCGAATCAGCCACATCCCATTAACATTCTTATGAAAGCAGACCCTTCCCCCAACAGCGCCCAGATTTGTAAAGTTGTCCTCGCGCGCCTCCTCCCCATTACGAGGCTGCTCCAGCACCGTCCCCACCAACGACCAGGTCCCCGAGCTGATATAAGCCCAGTCATTCCCCGTCGCTGGAATCCCCGCAATCGCCGAAGCCGTATCATGGCAAGCCGGAGCAATCAGCACCGTATCCCGCAGCGCCGGAAGCTCCGCCAGCGGCCCGCTCAACCGACCCACCTCCGTCCCCGGCGGAACAATCTTCGCCGCACTAGCCAGATCAAGCTGCGCCGCACTGAAGATCTCCCGGCACCACTGCGGCTTATACAGCTCCACCAACTGAGTATGCGTAGCATTCGTATGCTCGGCCACGCGAGCCCCACCCCACCGCGACAAAACATACTCCGGCAGATTCAACCACTGCCGCCCATCCGGCACCCCATCCAAAGCATCCGCATAAAGCTGATACAGCGTATTGATCCGCAACAACTGGACGCCAGTCAATTCCCGCAACCGCTCCGGCCCAATCCTCCGATGAAGAGCCCGCTCCGCCTTCACCGTCCGCTCATCGCGATAGCAGAAAGGATCAGCCAGCGGTAGCCCCTTCGCATCCAGCCGAACATAATCCACCGCCCACCCATCGACAGCAATCGACCGCACACCTTCCGTCGTAATCGCAGCACACCGCCGAACCCCATCTTCGAGTCCGTCGACGATCATCGCCAAATCCCAGCGCAGCCCCCCATCCACCTCACGCGGAGCATTCGCAAACCGGTGCACCAGCTCAATCACCGGCTTACCTTTCACCCACCGCAGCAATGAAACCCGGCAGCTCTCCGCCCCCAGGTCCACCGCAATCGAAGCTCGCTTATCCTTCGGCAGCAACGCCATCCCGGGCGTTCTCCTCATCTCAGATATGCCTCAGTCAACCCACCATCCACCGGAATCAGATGCCCCGTCGTGCACCGCGCCAGCGGCCCTGCAAGGAACATGATCGCCTGCGCACAATCCTTAGGATCAATCGGCTGATGCGTTAACGTCCGCGTCGCATAGAACTGAGCCAGTTCATTTCGCAGCCCGTCATCGGTGTCCTTCTCATCAAACGGCAGCTTATATTTCTTAAGCGAAGCAATCACGCGATCCCGCGGAAACATCGTCGACCCCTTCACCACCGTAGCCGGAGAGATCCCATTCACCCGCACCTTCGGAGCCATGCTCACCGCCAGCTCCCGTACCAGATGGCTCAGCGCCGCCTTGCTCACGTCATAAGCCTCGCTGCCCCGCTTTGCGACAACAGCATTCGCCGAACTAGTCAGCACCACGCTCGCATCAATCCCCTGCTCCGCAAACACCTTCGCCGCCTCATCGGCCAGCAGATAGTTCGCCGTAACATTCACCTCAAGCGTCAACGCCCACTGAGCGTCGCTGATCACACCATCCGGCGAAGAAGGAAACAATGCAGCCGTATTGATCAAAATATCGATCCCGCCAAACTGATTCGTCGCAGCCTCAAGCGCAGCCTTGATCGCCTTCCTATCGCGAATATCGATACTCGTCCAGCTAACCGCTTCCTTACCGGCAATCGCCTTGACCTCATCCGCGACCTTCTCCGCCCCAGCAACATCGCGGTCAGCAACCACAACGTGAGCCCCACGCTCCGCAGCCAGCAAAGCCACTTCACGCCCAATTCCACTGCCCCCACCAACAATCAAAGCAACCCGCCGGCTCAACTCCTTCTCCGGAGGCTGCCTGCGAATCTTAGCCTCCTCCAGCTTCCAGTACTCAATCCGGAACGCCTCACTAGGCGGCAACGCCACATAATTCGAGTACACCGTAAACTGATCCGCCGAAGCAGCCGGTCCAGCCTGCGGAATCTCCTTGCAATCCACACCAGC
>Ga0070734_10000267_pt1 | contig 132245 bp, 126 predicted proteins | sample Coa_R1_8_FD_66444 | JGI IMG/M metagenome (GOLD analysis project Ga0070734, IMG submission 66444) | Surface soil microbial communities from Centralia Pennsylvania, which are recovering from an underground coalmine fire - Coalmine... | ecosystem: Environmental > Terrestrial > Soil >... | reverse complement strand
AGTGAAGAAGTGAGCCGCGAAGCGGCGAGACGCCAGCGCCTCGAAGAGGCGAAAGTCGCTCAAAAACTCCGCTTCAAACTCTCCGAATTCCGCGCCTGGCGCCAAAAACAGGCCCAAAACCCCCAGGAGGCCCCCGCCGCGTAGCGCCGAAGGCACTAAAGGAAACCGAGCCGTCAGGCGAGGTGTACCTATTCACTTTTGACTTTTGACTTTTGCCCTTTGACTTTTGACTTTTGTCTTTTGTCTTTCCATGCGAGCGCCATCCTCCGACCCCGCCCCGTCCCTGTTCCCTCTGCTCCCTCTGTGCCCTCAGGTTTTGACTTTTGGCTTTTCCTCTGCGTCTCCGCGTCTCGGCGGTGAATTTCAATGATCCCGCCCCAACATCCCCGGCCCCGCCTCCCCGCCGTTGACAACGTCCGATCTATCGGCGTATATTTGCTAACATACTGTTCTCTCAGTGGTTTGCTGGTGAGCACCCATGGTCTCGTTCAGGAGGATGCGCGAACAACGGCAAACGCTGCTGCTCCCCTCACTGCATCGTCCCTTGCCGGCGCAATCATGGGTGATTCGGACATGGGCGGAGGTTTAATGGCCGTAGATCGAAACAACATGCAACCGGAACAGCCCGTTCCGGAAAGCTACGAGGAACTCCTCGACGATTACAGCCATTTCGCCCCACCGGCTGCCAATGAGGTCCTGCAAGGCACCGTGCTCAGCATCACCGGCAAGGATGTCATCATCGACTTCGGCTACAAATCCGAAGGCATCGCCCCCTTGGACCAGTTCCAGACGCCCACGGGTGAAATCACCGTGCAGCCCGGCGACGTGGTCGATGTTATGGTCGAGCACGGCGAGCAGCAGGAAGGCTATGTGCTGCTCTCCCACACGCGCGCCGCGCGTCTGCGCATCTGGGACAACCTCGAACGGGCCTATCAGGAACAGTTGATCCTCTCCGGGCGTGTTCTCGGCCGCGTCAAAGGCGGCTTGGCCGTAGATGTTGGAATCGAAGCCTTCATGCCCGGCTCGCAAGCCGACCCCCGCCCCGTCCACAATCTCGATAGTTTCATCGGCCAGGACATTCCGGTCAAGATCATCAAGCTCAATCGCCGCCGCGGCAATGTAGTCGTCTCGCGCAAGCTGGCAGTCGAAGAAGAGATTACCGCCCGCAAGAGCTCCACGCTGGAGCATCTCGCCGAAGGCTCGGTGGTTACCGGGGTGGTCAAGAACCTCACCGAATACGGAGCCTTCATCGACCTCGGCGGCATCGACGGCTTGCTCCACGTCACCGACATGTCCTACGGCCGCATCACGCATCCTTCCGAAGTGCTCCATGTCGGCGATCAGGTCACTGTCAAGGTCCTCAAATTCGACCGCGGCAAAGAACGCGTTTCGCTCGGCATCAAGCAATTAGAACCGGATCCCTGGGAAGCGGTTGCCCAACGCTATCCCGTCAATGCCCGCGTGATCGGACGCGTCGTGAACGTCACCGATTACGGGGCCTTCGTGGAACTCGAGCCCGGCATCGAGGGGCTGATCCATATCAGTGAGATGACCTGGTCCCGCCGCATGAAGCACCCCTCCAAGGTCGTCAAACCGGGCGATCAGGTGGAAGCCGTAGTGCTCGAGGTCCACCCCCGCGATCGGCGCATTTCACTCGGTCTCAAGCAACTCGAACCGAATCCCTGGACCACCATTGACGATCGCTACAGCGTCGGGTCCGTAGTGGAAGGCCGCGTCCGCAACATGACGGACTTCGGCGCATTTATCGAAATCGAGGAGGGCATCGACGGCTTGGTCCACGTCTCCGATCTCTCCTGGACGAAGCGCGTCAAGCACCCCTCCGAGGTGCTCAAAAAAGGCCAGATTGTACAGGCCGTCATCCTGAATATCGATTCCTCCGCCCATCGTCTTTCCCTGGGGATCAAGCAACTCCAGCCGGACGCCTGGGAAACCTATTTTCAGAATCACCAGGTCGGCGATACGGTGCATGGCCGCATTTGCCGCCTGGCCAGCTTCGGTGCCTTCGTAGAGCTTGCGGAAGGCGTCGAGGGCCTCTGCCATTTCTCGGAAGTACCCGGCTATTCCGGACGCCGGGGATCCGAAGAGCCGCCCGTGTCCGTCGGCCAGGAGTTCGATTTCAAGATCATCAAATTGAGCGAAGCCGAAAAGAAGATCGGCTTGAGCCTTCGGGCCGTCGCCGATGACGAGGAAAAGACCCGGCTCGACGATTACCAGCGCCAGGCTGCTGCCGCTACCAGCACCATTGAGGAGGTCATGAGCCTCAAGGACCGAAACCTCGAATAGCTTGCAAAATTCTCGCATTCAAGAGATACTGCGGTTTCGTAACTCTTTGAGCGAACAAGGAGAAATGGATGACGAAGGCCGATCTGATTGAAGAGGTCTCCCGCGTGGTGGAGATGACCCGGAAAGAGTCCGAAGTCATCGTGGAGGCGATTTTCGATAGCATCGTCCGCTCGCTGCGCACCGGGGATAAAATCGAGATCCGCGGATTCGGCAGTTTCCGCACCCGCCAACGCCAGCCTCGCATCGGCCGGAATCCTAAGACTGGTGCGCGCGTGGAAGTACCCGCCAAGAAGATTCCCTATTTTAAACCCAGCAAAGAACTGAAGGACGTCGTCAATAATTCGGCCGCTGTGCCCGCTGCCGAGCCCGAACCGGGCACGCCGGAAGAGATTCCCAATCCCTAAATACCGATGGATTTTCTCTGGACACCGTGGCGCTATCGGTACGTCACGGGCTCCCACGAAGAGGAGAAGTGTATTTTCTGTGCGGCTGCCGCCCACCCATCCCGCGATCGCGAGTCGCTAGTGGTCCATCGCGCCGCCCGCAACTTCATCATCCTCAACCGCTTTCCGTACACCTCGGGACACGTAATGGTGGTGCCCTATCAGCATGTCGCCCGCCTCGAAGATATCGAGGATGAAACCCTGGTCGAGCTGATCCGGCTGGCCCGCTTGGCCGAAAAGCATCTGCGCGCCGTTTACCATCCCGATGGCTTGAACCTCGGGTTCAACATCGGCCACAGCGCCGGCGCCGGAATCGCCGGCCACGTTCACATGCACGCCCTTCCTCGCTGGACCGGCGACACCAGTTTCCTCACCACCGTGGGCGAAACCCGAGTTCTGCCGGAAGACCTCTCCACAACCTGGGAACGGCTGCGGCAGGCGTTTGGGGAGGGATAGCGGGCGAACTCTTAGCGATCCCTGTTTGCTGCGCGGGCTTCACCTGGGGTTAACAGCTCATACAGCTTTTTTCGTGCCCTGTCGAGCCGCGACATCACCGTACCGATCGGACATTTCACAATGTCTGCGATTTGCTGGTAGCTCCAGTCTTCAAATTCCCGGAGCAAAATCACCTCCCTATACGTCGCTGAAAGCTGTTCGACCGCAGCCCGGACGCTGGCCTGGTCCAGCTTGGAAACATAGGAAGCATGTGGATCGTCGTTCGATCGGACCGCGCTGGCGTTGTCCTCTCGCTCTTGATCGTCGATTTCCACGAATTGCGGACCGCTCCTGGCGTGCCGTAACTGGTTCAGCCAGGTATTTCGCGCAATCGCATACATCCAAGCCTTCACGTTGCTCTCAGGTGCTAATTGATAGTAGGAGCGGATCGCTTTTAAATAGGTTTCTTGTACTAAATCCTCGCTTCGGCCTGGTTACGGCACAGACTCATGGCGTACCCATAGAGACCATCCAGGCAGGCCAAAGCCGCCTGCTGGAACCCAGCTTCGGTATCGATAGCCGCTGCCATCGCTCTCCTATATGAAAGCGGAATATCTCCGGACAGTCCGTCAAAAAAATTCGGAGTTCTCTCAGACTCCATCTCGGCGCCGTTCGACCGCGGAGCCGCACTGATTGCACGAGAGTGTACCTCGCTGATGTGGCGTTTGCAACGACGGTAAACAAAGAATAAATAGATTAAAGAGGGGAAAAATGGCGCTATAGATTTTTACGGACGAGGTCGCGCATGATATTGCGGTCTTTGGCATTGGATCCCGCATGGCAGAGGATACACGCCTGGGAGGGGTGCTCGAGGTCCGTCACCAGGGCATAGGTCAACCCGCTGCGCGGGCCCGACCAAGTGATCACGTGGAACTCATCGAGATTGTCATAAAAGATGGTCAGTTTTCCCATCACCACACCCTTTCCCTGCGGGGGCGGAGCAATGGGAGTAGGAAGAGTTATCAGACTGACTGGCCTCCCGCCGGCGCGGTACGCAATATATCCAGCCGCATCCTTCCGGAAGGACACTAGGCGGGCGCCCTCGATCTGGAAGGGCAACTCTTGGCTGGGGATCTCATCGTAAGGGGGCAGATGCACTGCGAACGGAACTTTGCCCTGGAACCAGCCTGAGATGGAGGCTGGTGAAGCGGTCTCCGTTTCGAGCGGCAGTTTTCCATTCAACCGCTGGCGATGAAGCCGTACCGCCATCGCCTCCAGCTCCGAAGGGGAGCTAGACCGGCGAATTCCCGTGCGGACGAGCTACACTCCGCCCAGAACCGCGAAAATCAGCACGGATGCCATGGCTGGCCGGGCCAGGGAGGAAGAAAAATACCCAAGCCGGGACACGCGCTCCCAAATGCCCCGAAAGCCTCGCTGCTCCGGGGGTTCCATCTTGATTAGCATCTCCTCGACCCGGGAGCGAAGTTGCGGGGGAGCGCTATAGAGCGGCCCGCTGGAGCGCAAGCCCTCCAGAAATCGGCGTTCTGCATCGAGGGCCGCCCGGCAGTCCGGGCACTCGGCCACATGCGCCTCGAAAGCCGCCTTGTCCGGAAGGGGCAACTCATCATCTAAATAGGCGTTTATCTGTGAGCGGTACTCATCACAGACCTTCATCGGCAGGTTCCTCGGTTACTAGCAGTATGCGGGTCGCGAACACATCTTCCCTAAGCCGACACACTCCAGCGAGCGGAATATTCCGCCCTTCAGTGAAATTTCTCGGGCGCTGCACCCGGCGACACAGCGGTGTGTAAACACGCGAATTGCCTGAATATTCCAGGCAACCTGCGCGCATTTTTTCACGAACAAAAGAACGCTTCGCTTGTTAATTGAATCGGGGGCTGAGTTCCACGGCGACTCGAAAAGGCCACCCACCCAATTCCAGACAGCGCCAACCAGGCAGCTAGGAGGATTATGCTCAACGCCCTAGGTGTGCTCGCCCGATTTCTTTACGACCGCTGGTGGCCGTTGCTGCCATTGACGGTCGTAGCGGCGCTCGTGCTGTACCGCGCATATGAGGAGCGCCTGGCGGCTTGGCGGGAAGTGGGACGTATCCGCGCGGAGATCGCCCGGGACCTGCACGATGATATCGGCGCCAGTCTCTCACAAATCGCGTTGCTCAGCGAGGTGGTGCGCTGCCGGGTGCCTGGCGACCACCCGTCTACCAGCGCGGTTATCCAAATCGGCAGCCTGTCCCGGGAGGTTCTGGACTGTATCGGCGATACGGTTTGGTCCCTGAATCCGCATAACGACTCGTTCGGCGGCACGATCGAGCGCCTGCGGGACTTCGCCGGCGATCTCTTCGCGGCGCGAGAGATCGCTTTTCGTTTCCATGTCTCGAACACACGCGACAACTTCAAGCTGACCGCGTTCGCGCGGCGTCAGCTTTTGCTGATCTTCAAAGAGGCCGTCAACAACATCGTGCGGCACGCCGAGTGTACCGAAGTAGATGTGGAGGTGGCGGTCGGGCGGGAATGGTTAGAGCTGAGCTTCAGGATAACGGGAAGGGCTTCGATTGGGACCGGGTCAGGTTTGGATTAGGCTTGCGGAGCATGCAGGAGCGCGCGCGAACTTTGGGTGGGCAATTGGACGTGACGAGCAGTTCCACCGGTACGTGCGTAGTCCTTCGGGCATCTTTGAAGCCTGGAATGGAGGCAACATGGAACGCACGGCGGTTCGCGTCGGCATCATCGAAGATCAGCATCTGACGCGTCACCTACTCACTCGATTGTTGGAAGAATCCGAGGAATGCCACGTGGCCCGCGCATTCGGATGCATGGAGGAAGCGCTCGGCCGGATCGGCCACGACCTGCCCGATGTCTTACTCGTGGATATCGGGTTGCCTGGGATGTCGGGAATTGAAGGGATACGTCTTCTACGCGACCGGTTCCCCACCGTCCGGCCATTGGTCCTCTCGGTTTATGAGGATGACGAACGCATTTTCGACGCCATCTGTGCCGGTGCTTGCGGTACATCTTGAAAAGGACGCTTCGCGAGGGTCTACTCGGCAACATACAGCAGGTTGTAGAGGGCGGGGCGCCCATGTCGCCGCTGGTAGCCCGTAAGGTGGTACAGGCATTCCGCGGATTTCGCGCGCCCCGACCTGCCGATTGCGATTTGACGCCTCATGAAAAGCGGATTCTCAAGCTGCTGGTCGAAGGGCATACCTACAAGAGCATCGCGGCAGAACTCGGAATCAGCACTCACACCGTCTCTTTTCATCTCAGGCGGGTATATGAAAAGCTGCACGTCCACTCCAAATGCGAAGCCGTAGGCAAGGCCATGCGGGACGGGCTCGTAAACTGACCCGGAACTACATACCTGCGTAGTGACGGCGGCGCCAAGCTGAAAGCGTTGTTCGTACCAGATCGAACAGAAAGGAACAGGAGATGAACACGCGATTGAGTGATCGCACTTTGAGTTTTCGGCCGCACATGGCTCTTCGCTGGGCTGCATATACGCTGGTGGCATTGGCAGCAGTAACACGCGCCTCTGCCAGCGAGACTGTGCTCCACGCGTTCCAACCCTACCTTCGCGGAGCCTACCCGCAAGCGAACCTGTGTATTGGCCCTGGCAGCCAACTCGACGGCACGGCTTATGCCGGCGGCTCGTCGAACGCAGGCGTGGTGTTTCGAGTGGATAACGCCAGCCATGAAGCACTGCTTTATAACTTTGCCGGCGGAGCAGATGGCGCTTTTCCTGCAGGCGCCCTCCTTTGCAACTCGGCTGGAAATGTTTACGGCACTACGGGCGGCGGAGGTGCAAGCGGCGCCGGCACGGTGTTCCGCCTCGATGGTGCCGGGCACGAGAGCGTACTCTACAGCTTCACGGGCGGAGCCGATCAGTAACGGAGGCTCGGCGGGCGCGGGCGCGGTTTTCAAGCTCGACACCAAAGGCCACGAAAGCACCCTTTATAGTTTCACGGGTGGGAATGACGGCGCAAACCCGTATGCCGGAGTGATCCTCGATTCGGCGGGGAATCTTTATGGAACTACGTATGGCGGCGGATTAGACGGCGCGGGCGTCGTCTTCAAGCTCGATCCGGCCGGCCGCGATTCCGCCGGCAATCTATATGGGACCACCGAATATGGCGGCCGTGGCCCGTGTATCTTTTTCGGTTGCGGAGTCGTCTTCCAACTGGACCCGGCCGGCCACGAAACGATCTTGTACAGCTTTTCGGGAGGGGCTGATGGCTCGAACCCCGAAACCGGCGTGATCCGCGATGCGGCCGGCACCCTATACGGGACTACCGTAGGCGGCGGCTCCGGTGCCGGCGTGGTCTACAAGGTAACACCTGACAGTAACTCGACGGCCGTCACACAATCCACCCTACGCCCCCTTCCGCCGCCACGTTTCGGGCCGAAACGCCCGTTGCCTGGGCAGCCGCCGGAAAAGTAGCCGTAAGCTACAAATCCGTTGAGCGCCCAATGTCACACGGAACTACATACCTGCGTGGTGACTCTTACATGAATCGGAATGATGATCAACTTGGCAGGGCCTGCATGCGCTGCTACAAACTTCAACCAAGGAGAACGAAGATGAACCAGAACAGTTTCACATCGAAGCAAGCCAGTGCTCGGTCGCGCACCATCAGTGCGCGCGTTGCGGCCGTAACGATTCTCATGTCACTCGGTTTAAATGGCGCCTTCGGCTATGGCATGGACTAACGGTGTTACGCCCCCGCCAACGCCGGCCGCAATTACACCACCTTCCGGGAACGTCGCGTTCCTTACCGCCCACGCCGTTGGCACGCAGGGCTATGTCTGCCTGCCGACCGCGTCGGGCGCTTCCTGGACCGTCGATTCGTCGCGGCCCCAAGCGACGTTGTTCATAACTCTATTTGGGACGTTCACTCAGCAGATCTTGACCCACTACCTCAGCCCCGATACGAATCCAAATGCCAATGCTCCCAGCCCGCTGCCCTTCGGCAGCCCAACATGGGAAAGCTCGCTCGATAGCAGCATGGTCTGGGGCAACAAAATCGCCAGTATCGCCGCCGGCTCCGATGCAAACAGTTGTCCGATTACGGGCTCTATCCCGTGTCTGCTGCTGCAGGCGATCGGAACGGCGCCTGGACCCGCAGGTTTCGGCATCTTGACGAATACGACCTACATCCAGCGCCTGAATACAAACGGGGGCAGCGCTCCCGCGACTGGTTGCTCTACGGCAAGCGAGGTGGGCAGCCAGACTCTCGTCCCCTACCAAGCCGATTATTACTTCTACTCGGCGCAAAACTAAGGCCAGCCCGCTGCGCGGCTCGCAGTCAGATAGCTGTCGAGCCGCGAGGCGGACTTCTTCCGAGTGGCTCAATCAGGCGCCGGCGGGGATTTGTTCGGGCAATCGGGAATAATTCGGAATTTGAGGTGTCCCTGGAGTAGGCACGGCGATGCGGCCATCTGATCAACCGTTCATCAAAAAGCGCTCGCGCCTGGCGAGAGCCCGCTGCGGCGCCGCCGGTTTGCTGATCCTGTTAACCGGATTGGCATTGTGGGCGCAGGACCCTGGCCAGGAACTCAACAAGCTGGTGATGGATAAGACCGGGGGGCCGTCTGAAGTTCACGTTTGAGTTTCGGACGCGCCTGGAGGCCCGCACGGGAAACAACTTCGGCAGGTCCCCCGATCTGGAGAATCCGCTGTTCCGTACGCGATTCGGTGCGCAACTGGACGCAACGAACTGGTTACGGCTCTCGGCGATGGCCCAGGATTCCCGGGCGCCGGAGTACGGGGTGACGCCACCGGCCACCGCGCGAGACACGGTGGACCTGCACCAAGCGTTCGTGGAACTCTTCGCCAGAGAAAAGACGGGCTTCGGAGCCGTTTTCGGAAGGCAGATGATCACGCTGGGCGAAGGGCGCCTGATTGGCGTGCCGGATTGGTTGAATACGGCGCGCACCTACGATACGGGGCGCCTTTACTATCGCTTGCCGACGGCGCGCCTGGAAGTGCTCTTGGTGTCCGCGGTGAAGGTTCTGCCCGATGCATTCAACCGTCCCGAATTGGGCGATTGGGTATGGGGAACTTACGACAGCTTCTCCTCCTGGATTCCACACGGAACGGTCGAACTATATCTGATCCGCCATGACCAGAACCGTCCCGGAGGCTTCGTGGGCCCTGGCCGGCTCGGTATTAATACGCTAGGGGGGCGGGCCGTTGGACCGCTGCCCGGAGCTCTGCGCTACAGTATAGAAACGGCGATACAAGACGGCAAGACCGGGTTGATCGCGCATCGCGCGTATGCCTGGTTTAGCGGTGTCTCGCGGAGCGTGCCGCTACGGCTGGCGGTGGATCTCGAAGCGGAGTACAAGTACGCCTCCGGAAGCAAATATCCCGGCATTCGCGACGGCACCTTCGACCAGCTTTACGCCGCCAATCACGACAAATTTGGCCATGCCGATTTGTTCGGATGGCGCAATCTACACGATCTGCGTTCGCTCGAAACCTTGCATATCATCAAGCCGGTGGCTCTCAATTTCATGTACAACAACTGGTGGCTGGCTAGCACCCGCGACGCGCTCTACAACGCAGCCGGCGGTGTGATCGTGCGGTCCGCTAACGGGACCCCGGGACGGCATATAGGTCAGGAAGCTGACATGTACGCAACTTACCGCGTGTCCGGCTGGACCTTCGGAGCGGGTTGTGCCCACGTATTCGCGGGCGAATACCTGCGGCTGACCACTCCCGGTGTCAATACGCGCTACGTGTACGTGTTTCAGTCGTATTCATTCTGACAGGAGAAGGCAGACGGCTAGAGCCCGGCCGTCTGCCCCACCGGGCCGTTATATCCGTCTGCGGCGGAGCAGCAGACCCATACTGGCCAAGCCGGCGGCTAGCACGCCGAAGAGGCCAGGTTCGGGAGCGGCGGCCGCATCCGCCAAGGCGAAGTCGGGAAGGCTTGCGCCTGTGGCCGCGATCAGCGCATCGTCCGGAATGATCGTATCGATCGACGACGGATCGGCATACGCGGTGAGCGTAGCGATCGTGCGGATGTCGGTCCCGGGCGCCAGGCGGAAGAAGCCCAGGTTGTCGATCGCGAGACCACGATACGTTCCTCCGTTGCAGCCGTTGTTCAGAATCGCCGCGCCGGAGCCGCCTATGGCCACGTCGCTGCAATTGCCGCCGGCTGCGAGCACCAGTTGCGGCAGCGCCACGAACGCTCCTCCGTTGATCGACCACTCCGTTTGCAACGCCGCCACGCCGGAATCGGCCGCCGTCAGGTTGTTGCCCGCGATTGCGAGGTAAGCGCCCAGATTTCCGGCGAAGCCCGCCGCATTCACCTTAAAGTCCGAGAACCACGAGGTGATGCTATATGAGGCTGCGCAACATCCGATGGTCGTGTCGGAGAGCGCAAAAGCCACACTAGGACCGTAGTTAGTGGTCAGTCCCGTGCCGAACTGGCCGTTGGCGTTTCCGCCGCCGGTCCAGTTGAAGAAGTACGGCGCCGCCACCGGAAATCCGGATTGCGCCACATTGTTGGCGATCACTGGATTGGCCAACTGGTAAGTGCCTCCGGGTGACGCCAGGATGTCATTGAGGCCGGTGACATTGTTGCCCATGTACTTCGGTACGCCCTGCGCGCCGCCGGCGTAGTTAGTGACTCCGTAGACTGTGTCTCCGGTGGCGCCGTTGAAGACGATGTTAGCCTGCGCTGCGCTCGCGCCGAGTAACATAGCACTCGCAAGCAGACACACGTATAGTGAGTGACTTCTTTCTCGTTTCATGTTGTTCCTCCGAACCTGAGGCCCGGTTGAAGTGGCTTACCGAGCTCTCGGTTTCCAATCACTCTAAACCGATTTGGCCAAAACGCAGCATTTCGGGTACCGGCGGTACCGTACTGACGCGCCTTTCCCGCATACCATTGCAGAATCGAGCCTTCCAGTTTTCGGCAGCGTGCGATAGCGGCGCGCCGGTACTTTTTGTAGAATTGAGACCTTGCTATGCAGCCTGTAAGAGTCTCCGATACCGCTTCCGCCGCGCAGCCCCAGCGCGAGCGGCCGACCTCCACGTACGCGTGGTATGTTGTCTTCGCGCTGACCGCGATCTACATGCTTTCGTATGTCGATCGCCAGATCCTTAGCTTGCTGGTCGGGCCGATGAAGCGCGAGTTGGGTATCAGCGACACGCGCGTCGGTTTGCTGCAAGGCCTCGCTTTCGGCATCTTTTACACCTTCATGGGGCTGCCGCTCGGCCGGCTCGCGGACACGCGCAGCCGCCGCAACCTGGTGGCCGCCGGCGTCGTGTTTTGGAGCTTCTTCACTTCTGCCTGCAGCGTGGCGCGCAGCTTTTGGTCACTGTTCCTGGCGCGTATGGGCGTCGGGGTAGGGGAGGCGACGCTCTCTGCTTCGGCCTACTCGCTAATTGCCGACTATTTCCCCAAAGAGCGGCTCGGCGTCGCGATCAGCGTCTATTACATGGGCATCTTCTTCGGAACCAGCCTGGCGCTGCTGGTCGGCGGGATGACGGTGGATGCCCTGGTGCGCACTCCTTTGATCCACGTGCCGCTGATCGGCGCGATCGCTTCCTGGCGCGTCACGTTTTTGATCGTAGGCCTGCCCGGAGTGCTCTTCGCAATGCTGGCTTACACCTTCCGGGAACCGCTGCGCCGGGGTCTGCTGCGCGGCGCCGACGGGCAACCGAAGCACCTCAGCTTCCAGGCAACCGTCAGCGAGATTCGCCTACGCTGGCAATCGCTAATCGGCATTTCGCTCGGCGCCATCTTTCAATCGGCCTGCAATTATGCGTTCATGTCTTGGGCGCCGACCTTCTTCTTGCGCACGCACGGCTGGACTCCGGGCCAATCGGGGCGGGCGCTCGCGGCCATCCTATTGACCTTTGGCTGCGCGGGGATGTACGTAGGGGGCCGCCTCAGCGACAGATGGCAGAAGAACGGAATCGCCGAAGGTCCGCTGCGTGTGGGAGCGGTGTGCGCCTGGGGAACGTTCCTGCTGCTCCCCGCCGCTCTGATGTTGCCGCAGGTTTCTTGGACGCTCGCCCTGATGGCGCCCGGCATGTTCTTTCTGGCATTGCCCATGGGCACTCAGGCTGCGGCCTTGCAGCACATCTTCCCGAACCAGGTGCGCGGCCAGGTCTCGGCGCTATTCCTGTTCCTGCTGAATTTGGGCGGCCTTACCATCGGCCCGCTGATGCCGGGGCTGCTGAACGATCGCCTCTTTCACAACGAGAAGATGATCGGCCCGTCGATGGCCATCACAATTGGAGCGGCGGCAGTCCTGATGCTGGTGTCCTTTGTCGCGACCTACCGGCCGTACCGGCGCCACTATACCGAAGCGTTATTGACGGCCGCGGCCGAAGGGTAAATCGACCTTCTTGGCGCTGCCAACCGAGAAATCTGCGTCTGAAAAACTGGCCCGATCGATCGACTTCACTTCGGTTTTGTTGGTGGCCTGCCCGCCGCTGTAGGCGATCCGCTGCACCGGAAAGCCTTCGAAGCCCGGACCGGTGATGTCGGACAGCCGCGTGTTGGCCAGCGGGGAATTCGCCAGCCCGCTGGTGAGGCTGGAGGCAAATTCGCGCATCTTCTCGAACACCTGAAAGTCGGAGGCGGAGAAGTGCAGGTCGGCCGGCTTGGAGGCGCAGACTTCCGCCACCTTTTGCGATCCCTGCATGCCTTCATACTTGGTGCAATTGAAACCGTTCACGGAGCCACTTCCCTGGGCGGTGTAGACCGTCTTGGCCGCCGGAGCGGGCTGGCCGGGGAGACCGCGGCCGCGCATCATCTGCTCGATGCGGGCGCGCTGTTCCGGTGGCAGGTTCTGCAGCGCTGCCATGGCGCCCTGCAACTGCTGCGAAAGCTGGTTGATAGCCTGCTGATCCAGTTCCCGGTATTCGTTTTTGGTGGTGTCCAGAATCACGAGCCGGTTACGCCCGCCATCCGTAAGAAACAGTACGGAGTTGCCAGTCTTGGGCATGTTGACGCGCAGGCGATCGTTATCCAACAGTAACTCTTGCTGGACAGTCTCATTGGTTTTTAGATCTACCTGATCGATCTTGATGCGCACGCCGGCGCATAGTGGGACAGAAGCTAATACTGCCAAACAGCAATATGAGAGTTTCATATTCTGCTTTGAGTATAAACCGCTCCCTTCCGGCCGCGGCTCGCCAACGCATATCTACCGAGCCGCGACCGCAAGCGAGCGGTTAATAAGTCTGAGCTATCGATCCAACGGGCTGTTGCGGACCTGGAACTTCACGATCTTGCCCTTGGTGCCCTTGCCGCCTTCGATGTGCCACACGAAGTGCGTGCCGTAATTGGCCCACAGAGCGCGGCCCTTCCAGCCAGCGTTCGGGTCGTCAATACGGCCGTCCATGCCGCGCGAGTAGAAACCCAGCGGGTACGGAACGCGAAGGTAGGTCCACTGCTTCGTCTGCGGGTTCAAGGCGATCAGCGAATCCGAATTCGATCCGGTAGCCAATGGTGTATTCGCACCGAATCCCGAGATGTTGAAGCGGTCCACCCAGTTGTAGTAGTGGAAATCGGCGGGAAGATCGGTTCCCTTCAGCCGGGGGCCGTTGGTCTGATAGAGCGTCCAACCTTCTTTGCACTGGCTGCCATCGATCTTCGCGGGACCGTTCAGGTCTTTGCACTTGCGAATATCGAAGCTGGCCAGGTGGCTGCTGGCCGCCAAGGCGGTCCATACAACGCCGTTGGTGTCGATGTCCACGCCACGCGGATCGAGGCCGGGTTCCGGAACCTGGAAGACCTGAGCCTTGCAAGATTCGGGCGGATTGTTGCCGCGCTGCAGGCGCACCAGCATGCCCGGGTAAGTTTCGCTGATGCCCCAAACGGAATCGTCGACCGGGCTGGGGATGACCGAGTACATGCTATAGCTGACCATGGTGTCGAGCTTAGGATCGAAAGGCGCGTTGGCCGCCGCATCGCCTCGGCCGCGTCCACGGCCTGCCGCCGCACCGCCGTCGCCGCCCTGGGTATCGCCGGCATAGACCGCATCCTCGCCCCCGCGCCGCGGGCGGACTACATTCCACGGCTTCGTAATCTTGCCATCTCCGTTGGTGTCGAGAACCTGGCCGCACCAGCCGACGGCTTTCTGCTCGTCGTGCGTTTCGTCGTAGATTTTGGTGTCGATCCAGCCGAACATCGGCCCGCTCAGCTCGTTGAAGTACAACGTCTCATCCGAGTCGTTGTCGAACTGCAGGTGGTGCGTCGAGAAGCAGGTATCGATTAACGTGAACTGGCGCGTCTTGGGGTCGTAGTAAGAAGCCTGACGGCCGCTGCTGCGCAGCGGGAACCATGAGGCGTACTTGTTGTTGGGATCCTGGCACCAGGCGGGATCCTGGTTGCCGCGGATTTTGGAAGTCATCCACACGCGGCCCTTGCTGTCGATCATCGGGTTATGCGGATCAGCCGGATCGTAAGGCGGGTTCCCCCACAGGTGCTCATTGCCCCAGTGAATCGAGGGGCGATTCGGTGGAGGGAATCGGGAGGGAACCTTCTCCCGCGGTTCGCGGGTCGGGATATCGATGGTGAATGTGTTGTTCTCGCGCGGGTCCATGACGACCAGTTGCCCGTGGCCGGCGCTGACGGCATACACCCGGCCGTTTGCGTTCACGGTGGGATGCTGCTTGTCGGTGGAGATCTCGTCGTGCATGAAGGAGTGGTCATCGCCCACATCCCACAAAGTCACGACGACGTTGCGCTCGACGCCCTTGGGCCGTGCCGGCGCGGGCGGAACCTCACCCTTGGCAATGCGGTCGGTCCAATCGGCATATGCCTTCAGGGAAGGGTCTTTCCCCTGAGTCATCATGACGCTGTACATTTGCGTGCCGCGGACGCCCGTGCCCAAACGCCATTCCCAGGCGTCAACGGAAGTCTTGAGATCCGGCTTGGCTGAGAACACATGAGTGAGATCGCGAGTTTCGGCATTACCGAGCTGGTGGCAGAAGTTGCAGCCCGACTTCAGCTCGTAGACCCAATGGTTCTGGTCCGTCATTTGGGTGCCAATACCGTTGCCTTTGGGGCCCGTGCCGGGGAACAGGCTCTTGGACGGCACTTCGAGCAGCGAGAGCCAATAATCGGCCGGGTAGACTTTGGCGGCTTCCTGCGGCGTCTTGGCGGTGGTTGCCTTCAGGGTGATGGCGTTGTTCGAGGGCTTCATCTCGATCGGCGTGGAATCGACCAAGCCGTAGCCGCGCACCCACACTTTATAGTTAGCTGCCGGCAACTCAGGCACCATAAAGCGGCCCTGATCATTGGTGACGACGATTTTGATGAAGTTGGTGGGCAGGTCCTTGGTTTCGGCGATGACCCACACGCCGGCCTCGGGGCCTTTTTCTCCTTGCACCGTGCCTGTAATGTAGCCGGTTGGATTGCTAGTCTGCGCGCCGGCCGGATAGGCTGCCAGCGCGGCAACCGCGCACACTAATCCGGCGCACCGTAAAACTTTCATGGAACTCCTCCTCATGAGCAGAATGCCCAGTATATAAAGGGCCGTTTACAGGTTGCAAGTTGGCCGTCCGGTGCCATTCTGATGGCGGGGCATCGCGCATATAATGGGAGACCACGCGAAGGAGATCGACATGAAAAGCGCCATTGCCTTGTTGGCAGCGTTCGTGACCAGTACACCAGGGTTCGCGCAACGGCCGACGAACCCGGATCTGTTGGTTCCGCAGAAGGCGCCGGAACTGGATTATGTGCCCGTACCCGATCCCCTGGCTTTACCCGCCGACAGCAAGCCCGGTGCGCCGGCGAGTGTAGCATTCGACTCGCACGGCCATATGTTCGTCCTGTTTCGCGGGCCGCAGCCTCTGATGGAATTCGATGGTAATGGCAAGTTCCTCAGAAATGTGGGCGAGGGTCTGACGTTAACGCGCGCACACGGAATGCGGATCGATACCGCCGACAATCTCTGGATTACCGACGTGGGTGCGCACGTGGTGATGAAACTGAATCCGCAGGGTCAAATCCTGCTCACGATCGGGACGAAGGGGCAAGCGGGCGAGTGGAATGAAGCGGCGGGTTCGAAGCGGCTGAACGAACCGAACGATATCGCGATTGGGCGCAACGGAGACGTGTTCATCGCGCAGGGGCATACACCGGGAAAGGGCGATCCGCGCGTTCTAAAGTTCGATCGGGAGGGGAATTTCAAAACATCCTGGGGCGGGTACGGCACGGACTCCGGAAAATTCAACGTGGCTCATGGGCTCGCGGTCGATGCGAATGGCTTGCTCTGGGTGGCGGACCGGGAAAACCAGCGAATTCAGGTGTTCGATCAGGACGGCAAGTATGTCCGCGAAATGAAATATGCCGGCCTGCCGTGCAGCTTGCAAATTGGGGACCAGTACATATACATGGTGAACGGCTTTGCTGGACAACTGCTGCGGCTCGATCTCAAAGGGAACGTGCTGGCAGCTACGGGCAAACCCGGCAAAGGGCTGGGCGAATTCGGCGAAGCGCACGTGATCGCGGTGAGCCCGAAGGGCGAGGTGTTCATCGCCGACACCGTGAACAGCACGCTGCATAAGTTTGTGAAGAAGTAAATTCGAGCGCTCTGGCGAAACGGATGTAAATTCAAGCACGCCGGCGGGCCAAGCTACTGATTCTGTAAACGCTACAGCACATCCTGTACGGCAAATCGGCGTCAATTTTAGGGTTAACCCCTTGACACTCCAAAAAAGGAGACGATACAATCGAGCCACTATCTTTAGGGTCTTTTGTGAGACGTTTGTAAGCCTTGTCTAAACCTTTCAGGAGGGTGCATTTTGCGTAAGAGTTGGTCTTTGCGAGTAATCGCATTTCTCGGGATTATGGCGCCTCTGGCGTTCGGCCAGGGCGGAACGGCGACCATCACCGGCACCATTACCGATCCTTCGGGGTCAGTCATCGCCGGAGCCGCAGTCGAAGCCAAGAACACAGAAACGGGCGCGACCTATTCCACGACGTCGACAGCTACCGGCAATTATGCAGTTCCGAACCTGCCAGTCGGCACCTATTCGTTGACGGCGACCGCCGCTGGATTCAAGACTTATACCCATACGAATCTGGCACTCGCGGCAACCCAAGTGTTGCGGCAAGATATTGCACTGGAAGTTGGTACAGCGAGTGAGTCGATCACGGTCGAAGCGCAAGCTTCGTTACTCAAGACCGAGACCGGAGAGAATTCCACCAATATTACACTCGAGCAGTTGCAGGATCTTCCGCTGCTGGGTATCGGAACGGTGAACTCGGGTACCTCGGGTGTGCGAAATCCCTACAACTCGATGCTCACACTCCCCGGTGTGACCGGTTACTCCGGCGGCAATCCGATGGTCATTAACGGCTTGGGTGGCGGGTTCGTACTGAGCGAAACCATGCGCATCGAAGGACAGGATGCCACCTCGCGCATGTTCAATGCGTACACCTATACGCAGATGGCTCAGCCGAACGCCGACGCGATTCAGGAAATTGCCTATCAGACTAGCAACTACGCTCCGGAATTCGGCCAAGCCGGCAACGCGGTCATCAATATGACCATGAAGTCTGGTACCAATCAGTATCACGGTACCGGTTTCGACTACTTTGTGAACGAGGACCTGAATGCCGGCCAACCGTTCAGTATCAGCGGTGGCGCGGCGGGTGGCAGCGGTGGGAAACTGCGGCCCCGCAACCGTCGCAACGATTTCGGCGGCACGCTAGGCGGTCCGATCGTCATTCCCAAGATCTATAACGGTAAGGACAAGACGTTCTTCTTCTTCGCTTACGAAGAGTATCTGGAAACGAACCTATACACGTTCACTGACACGGTGCCAACCACCGATTACCTGAACGGCAACTTCTCGCATATTTCTCCCAATGGCGATTGCAGTCTCTGCGCCACTTATGGCATTCCGACGACTCCTCTAGGCGGCCTGAATGCGCAAGGCCAGCCCAACTACACCGATGCCTTAGGCCGCCCGGTCTACGCTAACGAGATTTACGATCCGGCGACCCGCACCGTCAACCCGGCGAATGGCCGCGCCTACGCCAACCCCTTCCCGAACAATGTCATTCCGGCGAGCCGGTTCAATGCAACTACCCTGGCGCTGCAAAAGCTGTTTCCGGCTCCTCAGAACGCGAACCTGATCGGCAACTACCTGGGGACGGTTCCTGGAAACCGGTACACCGCCATCCCGTCGATCAAAGCCGACCAGATTATTTCGTCTAAAGACAAGCTGTCGTTCTACTGGTCGCGAATTAATACGGAGTCTCAGGTTTCGGTCCCGTACGGCGCGGCCGACGGTTTGCCGCTGGCCATCGGTCAATATCGCGGCACCTTCATTCCGACCTGGACCTCGCGCCTGAACTACGATCGGACGCTTAGCCCGACCCTGCTTTTCCATGCCGGGGCAGGTTATTACCACACCAGCTTCAGCGACCGGGCACCGAATCTCACGTTCGACCCCACGCAGTATGGGCTGCAAGGTTTCCTGATTCATCGCAATTTCCCAGTGATCACCGGCATGTGCACGGCGCCTTCTCTGTTTGGCGCCTCGCAAGGATGCGGTGGATACGGCGGTATGCAGCAACTCGGCCCTGGCGCCGGCCAGACGCAGAGCTACGAAGAGAAACCAAGCTTCAACGCCACATTGACCTGGGTGAAGGGTAACCACACCTTCAAGCTGGGCGGCGAAATGTATCTGGAACAGAACTACACCGGCACGATCTCCCTGGTAAACCTCACTACCGGAACCGGCCCTACCTCATTGCCCGAAAACCCGACCGTGGGTTTCAACGGTTTTAGCGAAGGGTTCGGATACGCCAGTTTCCTGCTCGGCGACTTCAGTAACACGAGTCAGGGACCGAACGAAATCTATCGTGTGGGCAACCAGAACTGGGGATTGTTCCTGCAAGACTCCTGGAAGGTCACCCGAAAACTGACTTTGGATTACGGCCTGCGCTGGGACTACTTCACTCCGTATCGCGAGCAATATGGGCGTCTGGGCCAGTTCGATCCGACCACACCTAACGCCAACGCCGGCGGCCGCCTGGGCGCGGTACGGTATGCCAGTAACTGCAACTGCCAGTTCTATCAGCCTGCCTATCCATACGCGATCGGGCCGCGGCTCGGCGTGGCATATCAGATTACGCCGAAAACAGTGTTCCGCGGCGGCTTTGGCATCAATTACCAGTACATTGGGGCCAACGCTGGTGCGACCATCGGCACCGCCGGAATCTATCCTCTGTCGGGTATCAACCCCTACGTCAACATCTCCAGTCCGGGCGCTATCGTGCAGCCGACCTGGCCGGTGACGAACCCGTACATCTATCCCATTCCGGGCACGGCGGGACTGCAGTCGCCTGTAGCGCCGGATGCCAACCAGAACCGGCCGCCACGGATCACGCAGTGGAGTATTGGGTTCCAGCGGGAACTCACGCACGATTTCGTTCTGGAAGCGAGCTACGTGGGGAATAAGGCGGTTTGGCTGCAGGGCGTCGGCGGAGCTACCACCATCGGCGGTCCCCTGGGCCGGCTGAGCCAGATTTCCCCGGCTCAATTCGCGCACTACGGGCTGTATCCGTATCCGGGAACTGGTCCCGCGGGCTATAACTACAGCATCCCCGGAGTGAACTGCGTGCCGGGAAATGACTGCGACCGCGTGCTGCTCACGCTGCCTCTCAGCAATCCGGCGGTGCAGCAGAAACTGGCGTCCGCAGGCATGCCGAACTTTAGCCCCTATACCGGCTTCCCCGCCAACAACACACTGTTGAGCGCTCTGTATCCCTATCCGCAGTTTGGAAATATCGAGCCGAGCGGTTCGCCCACTGGCGATTCCAAGTACAACTCACTGCAGATCAAGGCGACCAAGCGCTTCTCGCACGGGCTGCAGGCCAACGCCAACTTCACATGGGCGCAAGGCTTCGCGCGGCCGTATCCGCAGGATTTCTTCAATCCCGCGGGGACGGGGTGGGAGTTGCAGCAGATCCCGCCGGTGGATCTGAATTTCAACATCGTCTACACGATCCCGAAATTCGCGGCTCTGCCGAAAGTGGCACGGACTATCGTAGGCGATTGGCAGTTTGGCTGGTTCTCGAATTACCAGAGCGGCGCCTTCCTGGCTCCGCCGATCAGTCCGACGGCCAATTACCTTCCCAGCGAGGATATCAGGGTTCCCGGCCAGCCGTTGTATACGCCGGGCGTGAACCTCAACGATCACAGCACCTATAACCCATATTACACGCAGGTGCTGAATCCCAAGGCTTGGGCCCCGTGCCCGGTTAATTCCGTTTGTCCGGCCGCAGCCAACGGCGCTTTCGGGCCTTCCGCTACCGTCTATTACCGGGACTTCCGCGCTCCGCGCACGCCCTCGGAAAACGCCAATATTGGACGCAACTTCCGATTTGGCCGAGACGGCCGGTACAACCTGTTTATCCGCGGCGAGTTCGTGAACATCTTCAACCGGACCATCATGCCGGCTCCGAGCACGGCCAATCCGCAGAACCCGGTAGCCCGGAATAACCTTGGCATCCAGACCGGCGGGTTCGGCGTGATCAGCGCGTATTTCACACCGGGCAGCGCCAACGCCACGACCAATGCGCCCTTCCTGCAGGGCCGCACGGGGACCATCGTGGCCCGGTTCTCGTTCTGATGTAGTGAACGGGAACGCATTCACGGCTGTAGTGCGAAGGCCGCCACGACGGTTTGCCGTCAGTGGCGGCCTTTTCTTCGTTTCGGCGCTGGGCTTGTTGGCGGCCTCAAGGTCGTACCTCTCATTTAGAGATGCCCAGCCAGTCTTGAACGAGATGCGCGGCCAAGCCCCGGCCGAACTCCGCAATGCCGGCGAGGCCAAGTGGGCTCGGTGGGCGAAGCGGGAAGATAAAGCGATCCGAGCCCGCCTGCACCAGGGTGACCTGGATTCTGTAGTGAACCTTCTGTTATTCGGGACGTCCTTCACAAGCCAGCCGCGGGTGCTGGTTGAGAGCATTACGGAGGCATCCAAATCGGGCGTTTTGCGGGCACGGGTCGACGATTTGGTGGCCGCCCTGCGTAGTCCCGGCGACAATGAACGTGTACTCTTTCTTCTGCAGTTGATGCAAGGCCAAGGCGTCGACCCCACAACTCCCGGCGGGGCGGGCGAAGCCGGCAAGTTCCTCTACGACAATCTTCTGCGTGTGCTGCAGGAAAGGAAGGTTCTGGCGGAACGCGCGGCGGAGGCCAGCGCGCCCGCGCGGCCGAACGATCCTACGGCGCTCTTGGATCGCTCATCGTTCTTTCGCGACCGGGGCCTTTCGCTGGACACCAGCATCCTGCCCGATTTCGAAATCGAGACTGCTTTACGTGACTTGCAAAAACGCGGCCTTCTGCGGGCCGGCCAAGTGGCTCGCGTGGCCGTGATCGGGCCGGGCCTCGACTTCATCGATAAGAACGAAGAGTCTGCCTTTGACTACCATCCGCAACAGACCTCCCAACCGTTTGCGCTATACGATTCGCTGGTCCGTCTGAAATTGGCGAAAGACAATGCCGTGTCCGTATCGGTTTTAGATATCAGCGCCCGAGTGATCGACCACCTGCGGCGCGCGCGTGACGGGGCGGTGAAGAAGAATGGCTACGTTCTGCAGTTGCCGCGCGATGTGGCACGGCCATGGCCGCCGGAATTGCTCGCTTACTGGAAATCATTTGGCGACGGGATCGGCGCGGAGGTGACGCCGATGCGCCCGCCGGAGATCTTTCCCGGGCTGGAGACGCGGGCCGTGGAGATTCGTCCCGACGTTGTGCTCTCCTGCGAGCCGGTGGACCTTGACATCGTTCTGGAACATCTGGATCTGCTCGCGGGGGAGCGTTTCGACCTGATGGTCGCGACCAACCTCTTCGTGTATTACAGCGCTTTCGAGCAGGCGTTGGCATTGGAGAACGTAGGCGCCATGCTGAGACCTGGGGGCCTGCTGCTCACGAACGACCGGCTTCCCGAGGTAGCCGGCGGCTCCATGCATTTGGCCGGCGTCACGGTGGTCGCGTATGAAACTGGGGGCGTCAGCGTACGCCAACCGGTCGGGTGGTATCAAAAGCGGGCGCTGCGGCCCTGATGCAGTGCCCGATCGTACAAGACAAGAACGGCGAACTAGTAGAACGCCTAGGTGACTGATACAATTGGCCCAGCCTCATGAACGCGCCCACAGTCAATTCGCCATTGCCATCAGCGTCTCCACAAGTCGATCAACAGGTCATCCTGGTGGTGGATGACGAAGGGCTCATCCGTGACCTAGCCCGCATGGGGCTAGAAGGAGCCGGCTTCTTCGTCCTGACCGCCTGTAATGGGGACGAGGGCTTGCGAGCGTCACGTGAATTTCCCGGCGTCATTGACCTGATAATCAGCGACGTTCTGATGCCAGGGTTGGACGGCTTCGATCTTCGCAAACAACTTCTCTCGGAGCGCCCGGGAATCCCCGTGCTTATGATGAGCGGCCAGCTCCATCAAGGCCGGAACGAAGATATCCCCTATCTGGAGAAGCCGTTTCGAATCTCGGAACTCCGGGACCGGGTCCAGGCATTACTAGGCCGCCGTGCAGCTAAAGCCCAAACCGCTGCTCAATAGCCTGACCCTCTTTATTTCTTTTTGGTGATCGCGCAGCCGAGCGCTTTGGTATGGGGATGGGGAACCGGCTTGCCCGCGAGCACAGCGTCGAGCGCCTCGCGGAGCTCGAACTGGGTTACCTTGATGCGTTCTTGGCCGAAATCCTCGACGCGGTTATCGATGCGGCCGAGGTACAACAGGCCGCCAAGGGGCGAGAGGACAGCGGCTTCGGGAGTGGCGGTCGCGCCCGTTAAATCCGCGAGGGATTCCTGCGCGTCCAGCAGGTAAGGAAAGGTGTAGCCGAATTCGCGAGCGTGCTTGCGGACTTCTTCGGGCGCGATGGTGGCGTCCCCTTGCACCGCGTAGAAAGCGACTCCGCGCGGGCTATAGGCGCTGACGATGCGGTTCATTTCAGGAACGTAGCGGTTGCTCAGCGGGCAATCGGTACTGACGAAAAAGAGGACGATGGCGCGCTTGCCGGCCCATTCCGCGGGTGTGTGGACACTCCCGGCGGTATCGGGCAATGAGAACTTGAGCTCCGCTGCGCGAACCTGAATGAACAGGAACAGAGCGAGAGTCAGTCCTCTAAGCACCATGGATCTATTCTATCCCGCGGCCGCGAGCACTTCCGACGGTTTGGGCATGCCGCGCTGCGCAAAGCGGATCGCGCCATCGGGTCCGATCAAATAAACCGTGCGCTTAACGATCAGCCCATTGCAGTTATAAAGTCTAGTCACTTCGCGGCCCTTGTCTATCAACAGCGGAAACGGGAATTGAAATTTTTTCCGGAAGTATGCGTGACTGCGCTCGCTTCCCGGATTTACGCCGAACACCTCCACGCCGCGCTGGCGGACGGCATCCCAGCGGTCGCGAAAATCGCAGAGCTGGCGGGTGCAGCCGGGAGTATCGTCTCCCGGATAGAAAACCAAAATGACGTTCTTTCCGCGCAAAGACGAGAGCGTAACAGTGTGGCCAGCATCATCGGGAAGGGAAAAATCGGGCGCGGCCGTGCCTGGCGGAAGAGGATCGGAGAACCAGGACATGCCCCATTGTGACATGGGGGGCGAGTCTCAGGCTTTGGCCTCAGATTTTTCGGTGGGTGGAAATCGATAAAGAAGCTGCTGAAGACCCAAATCGGACAGCTCGAAGTGCTGGTCGAGTTGAAAGGTATCCGGCAGCTTGCCGATAGGGCCTCCTTTGTTTTTGATGAGGCCGAGATCCCGGAGGTGCCGCATCTCCTTCTGCAAAGAACCGGAACGTTTATAAATCAGGGACGGCTGGTGCCGCAAATTTAGAAGATGAGTCATCTCCCCATTGGTCAGCGGGAATTTCAATTCGCCATCTCCTGGTTGTTCCAGTGCGATAAGCTCGACCTTCTTTAGAATTGCTTCCAGCAGGTCACGCTCAGGCCTCAGTTGCCCGGCCGTGTCCTTTTCGGGTGCCCTGCTGAGCCCGTTCAGTGTCTGCTCCAAATCTCCCCACCACATTCGGCACGATTTTTCCAAGCGCTGGTCGCCGAGCGGGTTGAGTCGGACACCGTTGATACTCTTGACGAGCCGCAGCGTTCCTTCCTCGGTTGCTCTTACGTATTGAAATTGAGCCAGCGGCGAGCGCTCTGCGCCCGCCGGTGGCGGATCAATGAGATAGGGAACCACGTGAACTGACCCTAACTTCTTAGCGATCGCACCAGCCTCGAAGAGTAGCCACGGAGCTTGAAAATTGTCGGTCGTGAGACAAATGACGCCGAATTCGGAGTGCTCTATCTCGGAATTAAGCCGGAGCGACCACGCCTCTCCAGCCTCGATAGAATCCGAAATAAAGACGTCCACGCCCTCTGTGAACACGCCCTCCAGTAACGACTTCAGGCCCAATGCAGCGGTCTTGCTACGATCGCCTGACCAACTGATGAATACCCGCATCAGACATGCATTGTAGTGCAGAATTTCATCGAAGGCATGCGGTGGGGAGGCCCGCGTTATAATGTTAAGCCACCCCAAAGGATGCTCCATGGCTCGCGAATTGCTTGTGCAAGGTCCCGACGGCCAATTGAAGACTATCCCGTTGGCCGGGTTGCGGCTGGCGGTCGGCCGCTCCAGCAGTGTGGAACTGGCTTTCCCGGATGACGCGGGGCTTTCGCGCCAGCATTTCGCGTTCGAGCCGCAGGGGGAAGACTGGACCATCCAGGACCTGGGTAGCAAGAACGGAACATTCGTCAACAACATCCAGCTCAAGGCGCGGCTGACGCTGAAACCAGGCGACCGCATTACCGCGGGACACCTCACAATCGTCTACTGCCCCGATTCTAAAGGAACCGGTCCCGGGCCGGGGGTGGTGATTTTTGAAGGCGGCCAGGAGGATGACACTCCCAGCACTTCCACCCTGGTAACCAGCCTGGAGGGAGCCCTCAGCAACCAGACCATGATGCTGGAGAAGGGCGGCGCCAAAGCATCCGCTCCCCTCCAGGCGTTGCTGCGGGCGGGCCAGGAGCTTTCCGAAAACCGGCCGCTGGCCGAGTTGTTTCCGGTGATTCTCGACTTGGCCATTAAGGCGGTCAATGCCCAACGCGGGGTGGTGATGGTTCTGGAAGGCGACAACCTAGTCGCCAAGGCCCACAAAGGCGAGGGGTTTCGCATTTCCTCGGCAGTGCGCGACCAGGTCATCAACGAGAAAGCTTCTATCCTGGTGCGCGACGCGCAATTGGACGACGCATTCAAAGGCCGCATGAGCATCGTGGAGCAGCGCGTCCACACGATGATGGCGGTGCCGCTGCAGACCAAGGACCGCATCATAGGGCTGATTTACCTGGATTCGCCGTTCGTGCTGCGGGAATTTACTAAGGACGATTTGAGCCTGCTCACGGTGATGGCCAACATCGCGGCGATTCGTGTGGAGAGCGTGCGGCTCGCCGAAGTGGAACAGGCGGAACGAATCATGAAGCGCGACCTGTCGCAGGCCGCTGAAATCCAGCGCCGGATTCTGCCGGAAAAAGCGCCGGAGGTGCCGGGCCTCGACCTGGCGGGTTTCAATATGCCGTGCCGCACCGTGGGAGGCGACTACTACGGATTTGTAACGTATCCCAGCGGACGCGTGGGGCTAGCGCTAGGCGATGTTTCAGGGAAGGGAATGGCGGCCGCGCTCATGGTGATGGCGTTCGAAGCGCGCCTGCGGGTACTGACCGAAGACACCATCAGTGCCGCCGAGATGGTCAAGCGCTTAAACAAGATCACCTGTGCGAATTGTCCTTCCAACCGCTTTATTACCTTTTTCTACGGCGTGCTCGAGCCGGGTTCGGGGGAATTGGCGTTCGCGAATGCCGGGCACAATCCGCCGATTCTGGTGCGCGCGTCAGGCGAAGTGGAAATGCTGGAAGGCGGCGGCCCAGTGCTGGGAGTCCTCTCGATTGCGTCGTATGGCGAGCAGAAGACACAACTCGGCCCCGGCGATTTTCTGGTGGTGTACAGCGACGGCGTCACGGAGGCCACCAATGTTGCGGGCGAGGAATACGGCGAAGAGAAGCTGATCGAGGTGCTCAAAAGCCGGCGGGCCGATTCCGCCACTGGCATCTTGAACGCGGCGATGGAGTCGCTCAACAGCTTCACCTTGGGCGCTCCGCAGGCGGACGATATCACGTTGGTGGTGGCCAAAAGGGCATAAGCCTGCGGCGCGTAGCAACAGTAACTCGGCGGGAGGCCCGGTTTCCACGGGAGGGTGGTCCAGACCGCCGTTCTATCGTTTGCTGATTGCTGACCGCTCCTATCCGTCTCCGCTATAATGTCCCCCAGGGTTATCCCCCGTCGATGAACGACATCAAAAAAAAGCTTCAGGACGAAATCACCGCTCTTGAATACGAATTGCGCAACGAGTTGCCGCGGGAGATTCTGAAAGCCCGGGCCCACGGGGATCTGAGCGAAAACGCGGAGTATCACGCCGCCAAGGACCGCCAGGGGTTCGTGAACGCACGCCTGAACCAGTTGAAGAAACGCTTGGCGGAGATGTCCATGGTTGATTTCTCCAAGATCCCGCACGATCGGGTCGGGCTCGGCTCGACGGTTGTTGTGCTGGATACCAAGCGCGACGAAGAAATCACGTACAATCTGGTTACCAGCGAAGAGGCAGACGCCGCGAACGGGAAAATTTCCACGACCTCCCCCATCGGACGCGCCCTGCTGGGAAAGGAAGTGGGTGACGTGGCTCGGGTGCAGAGTCCGGGCGGAGCCAAGGAACTGGAGATCCTCAAGCTCACCACCATCCATGACGCAGTAGACTAACATGACCTACACTCGGTTGATCGGCTTGGTTTTCGGCTGGATCATCGATCGCATCGTGCGCTGGCTGGCGCTCTCCCGGATTCATCCCAACGTTCTTACGTTCCTCGGGCTCGTGATCAACATCTGGGCGGCCTTCCTGTTCGCGGAAGGCAAGTTCCGATGGGCCGGCGCGGTGGTCATCGGCGCGGGCCTGTTCGACATGGTGGATGGCCGCGTAGCGCGCGCCACCGACCGCGTCACGCGATTCGGCGGCTTCTTCGATTCGGTGCTCGACCGCTATTCCGACCTGGCGCTGTTTATGGGGCTGCTGGTCTACTACGCCTCCATCAATCGCTTCTTCTACATCGTGCTCACGGCGATTGTGATGACCGGTTCGGTGATGGTGAGCTACGTCCGGGCGCGTGCCGAGTGCACGATTCCCAAGTGCAAAGTCGGCTTCCTGGAGCGTCCCGAGCGAGTCGTGCTGATCATAATCGGCGCGCTGTTCGACCGCATGGCCCCCGTGCTCTGGGTGATCGCCGTTCTCTCGAACCTGACGGTGATCCATCGCATGATCTATACCTGGCAGGAGACCAAGCGCCTGGAAGACGCGCAACTCGGGCGCGCCATGCAGATAAAGGAAATGTGATGCACGAAGCACTATTGGAACGATTAGCCATACGGGAATTGATCGATAACTGGGTACTGTGGCGCGACGCCAGCGAGTGGGACAAGTTTCGCACGGTCTGGCACTCCGACGGCCGCATGATGGCGACCTGGACTCAGGGGACATTCGAAGAGTTCATCGAGATGAGCCGCACAGGCTTCGCCAAAGGCGTGCGCATCCTGCATGCTCAGGGGCCCAGCACCGTGGAGATCCAGGGCAACCGCGCGATCGCCTTCACGAAAATGGTCATCCTGCAGCGCGCCAAGGTGCACGACGTCCTGGTAGATGTGAGCTGCACCGGCCGTTTTTGCGATTTCCTGGAAAAGCGCGAAGGCAGGTGGGGCATCGTGCTGCGCCAGCCCATTTACGAAAAAGACCGCATGGACCCGGTAGATCCCGCCGCCGAACTGGAACTCGACCCCGAGCGGCTGGCGCGTTTTCCGGAAGGCTATCGCCACCTGGCTTATCTGCAATCGCTAATTGGGTATCCGGTGAAAACCGACATGCCAGGCTTGACCGGTCCCGAGCTCGAAGCTCTCTACGGCCGCTGCCGCACGTGGCTTTCGGGCGAAGCGCGCACCGCCGGCGTTTAGGTCCTTTTCCAGGTAAGTAGCCCCCGAAAATAAGTCCTAACCGGATCGGCAACACCCGTTCGGCCCTGATACGAGAGGCTATCGGCCTCGCACGTTGCCGGAACGGTTGGCCAGTATCGAATACTGAGTTACGAAACGCTCCGTTGTTACGAAGATGCCCAGGATGACTGCCCCGATAAGCGCCATGTAGCAAACTGCTCCGGCGACGAAAGCTACGTCCTTAGCTTTTTCGTGTTTCATCTTGCTCTCCGCTGGAGCATGTCCGAGGCATTTTGCGGACCGCAGGGTGGCCCTCGCTGTAAGCGTGCAAGGCTGTGAAAAACCAACAGCCGGTTGGTCTGAGTAACTCCTTATGAACTGCTCCGTTCATAAACCGGAACCAATCGGTTACCGGTAAGGCGTGCTTCCTGCCAGTCCAAACCCGTCGCAAAACCGAACACTGCATTCCACTCCCGCACAGCCAACCGCGTCAAATCGTTGCAATCCCGTTGTGCCGCTTGGCCCCGCGCGTGCCGTTTCGGTTCGGTGCACCAAATCATCCTGGCCCTACGGTCCCTGCGGAAGAGTCCCGTATTCGCGCTGTCCGCGCTCGCCATCCTCGCCCTGGGAATCGGTGCCAATACCGCCATATTCAGCATTGTCAACGCAGTTCTTTTAAAGCCCCTCCCTTATCCACAGCCGGAGTCCCTCGTGGCGGTCTACCACGTCCCTCCGCAGCAAAGCTTCCCGGGGATGAAGATCTTCGGCGTCTCGCCAGCGAACTATCTCGATTGGCGGAAGCAGAATACGGTTTTCGACTCCATGGCTGTCATCAGCGCGCGTCTGCGCCGCTTAGGCGGCGGCAAGCGGCCCCAGTCAGTCGTTCTGACGATCACCGAGCCCGATTTTTTCCGCGCGCTCCGGATGCCGCCCGAGGTGGGGCGTGGATTCACGGCCGATGAGTGTCGCCAGGGGCACGATGATGTGGTCGTCCTCACTCGCTCGTTCGCGGAGAAGCAGTTCGGCGGAGCGCGCGAAGCCCTCGGGCGTTCTCTCGAATTGGATGGCCGCTCGGTTCGTGTGATTGGTGTGATGCCGCGCGAGTTTGAACTGAAATCCTGGTTTCCCGCCTCGACCGACGGTGTGGCGCCTGTGGTGTGGACTCCCTCCGATGCTGCCGTGCGTGGCATTCACGATTACGTGGTCATCGCGCGGTTGCGTCCGGGAATCACCGTCCAGGCTGCTCAGACTGGGATGAACGTCATTTCCGAACGGCTCGCCCGTACTTATCCAGAAGAAGACAAAGGATGGGGCGCGACCGTTCGGACTTTGCGCGACGACCTTGTCGGCAATGTCCGCTCCGCCTTGCTCCTGCTGTTGGGCGCGGTCGTTTTCGTGCTGCTCATTGCCTGTGCCAACACCGCCAATCTCGTTCTGGCCCGAACGGTAACGCGCCAGAAGGAACTTGCCATCCGGACCGCATTGGGAGCCAGTTCCGTCCAGGTCCTGCTTCCCGGATTGGTGGAAACGATGCTCCTGGCGCTCGCCGGAGGCGCGCTCGGGCTGTTACTGGCGCGCTCCGCCCAGACCCTCGTTCTGAATGCGCTGGCCGGCCATCTGCCACGAGCCGTCGACATAGATCTGGATCCGGGAGTCCTCGCGTTCACGTTTGCCGCTTCAGTCCTCACCGGATTGGCCACCGGCCTGATCGCCGGCTGGCGGCTTACCAAAGCCGGCCTTAACGAATCCTTGAAGCAGGGGCTCGGCAAGACGGACTCGTACACTGGCAGCCGCCGTACCCGAGCGGCCCTCGTCACGGCGGAGGTGGCGCTCTCGCTGATTCTGCTGGTCGGCGCGGGACTCATGATCCGCAGCTTGTCGGCTCTGCGCGCGGTCGATCCCGGCTTCGTACCAGCCAATATGATTACGATGATTGTCCCGATCCCCAAGCCGGCACAGGCGGATGCCCCCACCAGTTTCTATTCGGATTTTCTGCCGCAGGTGCAGCAACTGCCCGGAGTGATCTCGGCGGCGGCCGTCAATAACGTGCCGCTAGGCGGCGGCGGTTCCCAGCAGCCGCTGACGATCGAAGGCCGGCCTGCGGAGGTGTTTGCTCTCCAGCCTACGGTTGCTGTTCGGGTCTGCACCCCCGGTTACCTCCAGACCATGCGCATCCCGCTCCTCGCCGGCCGTGATTTCAACGAGAACGATACCTACGTCGAAAATGACCGGGGGGCGGTGTTAATCAGCCGGTCGATGGCTCGCCAGTTCTGGCCCGGCGAAAATCCCATTGGCAAGCACCTCCATTTGTCTTTTTCGCCCGAGATCCGCCGTGAGGTCATCGGTATTGTGGGCGATGTCAAGGAGCGCGGTCTGGATGCACTGGATCCGGTCGCCATACTGTACCAGCCCTTTCCGTCGAACGAGGCGGGCTATATGCGGCTCGTAGTTCGTGCCAGTGGCGACCCGATGGCCCTGGTCCCCGCCATTACGCGGGTGCTGAAATCCATCGACCCCGCGTTAAGTGTCCGCCAACCGCAGCCGTTTGAAGAACTGGTGGCTGCCTCACTCGCCCAGCACCGCTTCAGCATGCGGCTGTTTCTGGCCCTCGCGCTGCTCGCCCTGCTGCTGGCCGCCATCGGTGTATATGGCGTGCTGGCGTATAACGTGCGCAGCCGCATACCCGAAATCAGCATCCGCATGGCGCTCGGAGCGCGCAGCCGGGATGTGGTCGGCCTGGTTGTAAAGGAAGGGATGAAACCCGTTCTGGCCGGGATCGGGCTGGGCGCTCTCGGCGCCTCCTGGTTGGGCGGCTTGCTCGCGCAATTAATCTATGGAGTTCGGCCCACGGACCCGCTCACTTTCCTTTTTGTGGCGTTGCTCTTGGCCACCGTAGCGCTTCTGGCGTGCCTCATTCCGTCATGGGTAGCGGCCCGAGTCGAACCGGTCCAGGCGCTTCGAAACGAATAATACCGGATTGGGCGCGGGCTCCGATTGTCGTGCGGTTCGACACACTTGAAAAGAGGTTTTTTCGCAAGCAAAGCACCGTTTGGTGGCTTTTAGTACGGCTAGTTAACCCATTGATTTTCAGCAGCCTTTCTCAGATCGATGATGTTTGTTGATTACTGCTAGTACTTGAAGCCTATATTACCTATCTACTATCCTTTGGCCATTCCGGCCTCTATCGAAGGGCGATAGCGGGCCCCTCGGAAAAACTCGACATGCAAAGACCCTGGTGGTTCCTAGTTCCTGTTGCGTTCTTAGCTGTTCTTTCCGCGTCGGCCCAAACGGCGCCGCCCGCTCCGGTCCCCGATCCGTTGTACGTCAACGTGTTCTACGGCGGGACCAATCCAGCCTTCTCCAGTTTCAATACGCCGGTTCTCGTATTCGTGAATGGTCTCAACGGCGTGGCCCAGGATTGGTTTCAGAAGAATGATATGTATGCGGACGCCTATCAGTACGGCTTCCGCACGGCATTCGTTAATCCCGATCCGCATAACAAACCCGCGGCCGCTAATATCCAGACCAACGCCACCGTGCTGGAGAGCATGATTCCTCGCGTCGCAGCGCATTTCAATACCAGCAAGCTCTACCTCATCGGGCATTCCAAAGGCGGCCTGGATTTGCAGGCGGCAATCTTGAGTCCGGTGGTGGCCCCACTCGTGAAGGCTGTCTTTACGGTCGCCACGCCCAATACCGGCACCGAACTGGCCGATTGGGCTTTTCAGAATCCTTCGTTGGCCGGCCCGTACAATCTGCTCACGCCGGCGGTCAAAGACATGACGCTGGAATCGATGACCGCCTACCGTACCCAGTGGGATCCGCTCTTCGAGCAATCGTTGCTGAAGCCGTTTTACACCATTGCGGGCGATATTCCCCTGGGGAATCCTTCGACCGAATTGACCGGCGTCATCCTGGCCAAACTCGTTCCCTTCTCGGATTTCAATTCGCTGAACGACGGTCTGGTGACGGTGGGTCACGTGAACCTTTCGCCGGAGTTCTCCAACAACCTGGGCATGCTGGACGCCGATCACTTCCAGATGAACCAGGGCCACGAATCGTTTTTCAAAATTTTCGGACGGATCGAAGCGTTAGAAACGCAAACAGACGAGTTCCAGCGCATCGCGGTGAACGGCTTTACGCGCTTCGGCGGCAGCCCTCACAACAGTTGGGCATGGTCCATGAAATGGTTCAATGGGAAACTCTACGTCGGCACAGGACGGGAGGAGTTTTGCCTGAGCTTGTATAGCGACGATGTCCATGATGGATCGAAATTGTTTTCTTGGGCCACGAAAGCCGATGTTTGCCCGGACTACAGCACGCTGGCTCAATCGATGCAAGCTGAAATCTGGGAGTATACGCCCGGCACGAACACCTGGCGGCGGGCCTATCAATCGCCGGCTTCCATTCCGCTCACGATCGGTGGTAAGAGCATAATGACGGGCCGCGACGCTGGCTTCCGCAGTATGGCCGTTTTCACCGAGAAGAACGGCACGCAAGCGTTATACGTGGGGGGCGTAACCTCCGGCAGCGCTTTCGAGCCGACTCCCTATCAGAACAACGGCTATCCGCCGCCGCGCATTCTGCGGACGACCGACGGCATCAACTGGACGGCATTGCCGCAGGATCCCGGGACCACGCTGGGCGAGATCGGCAACATGTACCTGAGTACCAACACCAAAGTCCGTTCGTGGCGCGCACTCACGGTTATGAATGGGATGCTCTTCGCTACGGCGGCCGATTTCGATGGCTCGGGCGTGGTGTTTGCTTCATCCAATCCGTCGGCCGGCGATAATGCCTGGCAGCAAGTGAGTCCCGACTGGTCCACGCTCCCGGTGTGGGATATGGTCCCGTTCAACAATATGCTGTACGTGACCACTGGGTTCACGAAGAAGAAGAATCCGAACGCGACCGGTTACGGAGTTTACAAAGCGGCGCTCACGGGAAAGCCACCCTATACGTTCCTCCCGGTCATTATCAACGGCGCCTGGCAGAGCAATGCAATTGATCGCGCGCCCAACGGCCTTTCCATGAATGTGTTCCGGAACGAGTTGTACGTGGGAACAAATCGCCCCACGGAACTCATCCGGATCCGTCCCGACGACACGTGGGACTTGTTAGTGGGCGAGCCACGCATGACGCCGGCGGGAAACAAGCGGCCGCTTACCGGGTTGGGTATTGGCTTTGGCAACCAGATGACTGGCCATTTCTGGCGGCAGGCTACCGAAGCCGGCCCGGGGCCAGGCCAAAATATGTTCCTTGGGACATGGGATTGGGGCGTCCTGCTGCAGGCCTTCGGTATACCGACGGAATTGGATCAGTACTTCACACATCAATACGGCACCGACGTATGGCGCAGTGAAGATGGCACGCACTTCAGCGCCGAGACGCAAGCCGGATTTGGCGACCCTAATAATTCGGGAACGCGCAGCCTGGAACCTACGCCGGCGGGCCTGTTTCTCGGCACGGCGCGACAGCGCGACGGAGCGGAAGTGTTCGTGCGCAACCACGCTTCGACGAACCCCGTGCCGGCGCCGCGCCGGCTGCGTGCCGAAAGCGAAGTGACCGCGGGCCGGAACGTGAACCTGGCATGGGACCCGCCGCCCGGCAGCTATCGGTTCAATATCTACCGAGCCACGGCGGTACCGGTAAACCAACTCATTGCCAACGCAACTTTTTCCATGCCGCTGCCCAACGGCCAGACGGTTTCCATTTCCATACAGGACTTCCGCGCCGGGAAATACAGTTCCCTGTGCACGCAACTGGGCGTCAGCGACATCTGCGCTGAGATGCAGATCTTCTTGATGAATGCCACCGCTTCGTTCCCGCAACCATTTACGTTGATTGCGCAAACCGCCGGGACGTCGTACAGTGAGCCCGCCCCTACCACGCTCGATTCGCTCTATTACGTGCGGGCCGTGGATTCCTCCGGTCGCCTTTCCGACCCCTCCAATGTTGTGGGAGGCCCTTCCAAAGCAGATTCCATCCCAGCCCTGGCGTGCGACGTGGACGGGGACGGCTTCGTCGATTCGAATGACATTACCGAGATCAGCGAGGCGAACGGGAGCCCGGCCTACGGCCCGAACGACCCGCGGGACGCCAATAAAGACGGGCAGATCAATGTTTTAGACACACGGATGTGTGCGACTAAATGTTCCAAAGCGGGCTGCGCGCTGCAGTGAGACCTCAGGCCGGGCGCACGGGTATTACTTAAGATTAAAATAACGAAACCTGGGAGCCGCGCCGCACGTTTAATGTGTGGCGGGTAAAGTGCGCCTAATGGCGTTATAGTGTAAGGGGAGTTTCCGATGGACCGGCGTGCGACGGTATCTGTGGTATCCGTAGCCGTTTTCGGCTTGTTAGCTGGGACTGGCTTTGCCAAGGACAAGAAGAACGATCCCGACGAGATTGGGAATCGGGACGTGGGCAAAGGTGTCAATTTCTACTCGTTGGAGAAGGAAATTGCGCTTGGCAAGCAGTTAGCGCAGGAAGTGGAACGTCAGGCCAAAATTATCGACGATCCGGTAATCGCAGAATACGTCAGCCGAGTGGGCCAGAACCTCGTCCGAAACTCCGACGCCAAGGTTCCTTTCACGATTAAAGTGTTGGATTCCGAAGAAGTGAACGCGTTCGCTCTGCCGGGAGGCTTCTTCTTCGTGAACTCCGGTTTGATTCTGAAGGCCGAAAGCGAATCCGAACTGGCTGGAGTCATGGCGCACGAGATCGCCCACGTCGCCGCGCGGCATGGCACCAAGCAGGCCACGCGCGGGGAAATCATCAATTTTGCATCGATTCCGCTGATCTTCATGGGCGGATGGACTGGCTATGCCATCCGGCAAGGCGCCGGCTTGGCAATCCCCTTGGGCTTCCTGAATTTCTCGCGCGCTTTTGAGCGGGAAGCGGATTATCTCGGCCTGCAGTATCTCTACAAGACCGGGTACGATCCCACTTCGTTTGTCGATTTCTTCGAGAAAATCCAGTCGATGGAGAAGAAGAAACCGGGAACCGTTTCGAAAGTCTTCTCCACGCATCCCATGACCGACGACCGGATCAAGGCGGCCCAGGAAGAAATCCAGAAGATCCTGGTGGCCAAGCCGGAATACGTAGTGAACACTTCCGAGTTCAACGATGTGCGCAACCGTTTGGCGATGCTCCATAATCACCGCAAGGTGGACAGTGAAGATCCGAACCGGCCGCGCCTGCGTCGCGCTCCCGGATCGGGGACCGGTCCCGTGGACGAAAACGGCGACGGTCAGCAGAAGACCGATCAAGATGAGCGGCCAACCCTGAAGCGACGGGCGGACCAGTAAAGAAGTCGTCAGTAAACAGTATTCAGTGTTCAGCTTTTCGAATTATGGGCGGCCCTCTTCAGAAGGGGCCGCCCGTCATGGCGTTCGGTTTAGCTGATTGCTGCCGACTGATTACTGATTGACTACATCACTAACGCCTGCGCCACGCGCGAAGCCAATTGGTCAAAAGTCAGAATCTCATACAGCGAAGCGTCTGACATAATCCGCGCCACGAGCGCAGCATGCATGGCATGGCCGGCGCGCTCAGCGATTACATGCCCGAGCAGCGGGCGCCCCAGGAGCGCCAGGTCGCCGATGAGGTCCAAGGCTTTATGACGGCAGCACTCGTCCGGTGACCGCAGTCCCGCGGGATTCAATACGCCCTCTCGCGTGAAGCACACGGCATTCTCGAGTGATGCGCCGCGGATCAAGCCCATAGTGCGCATCTGATCCAGTTCGTATTCGAAACCAAAGGTACGGGCGGGCGCGATCTCGGCGGCATAGCGTTCCGGGGTGACTTCCATTTCCAAAGACTGCCGTCCCACCATCGGATGGGGAAAATCGATCTCGCAAGTCAGCCGAAAGCTATCTGCCGGCAGAATGGAGATGCGTTTCCCGCGATCCTCGACCGACACCGGCCGGCGAATCCGGAAAAAACGGCGTTTTCGCCGGTATTGCCGGAGACCAGCCTGTGCGATCAGTTCCACGAACGGTTTTCCACTGCCATCCAGGATCGGCACTTCGAGGTTATCGATCTCTACGTAGGCATTGTCGATCCCTACGGAGTAGAACACGCTCAGAAGGTGTTCGGTCGTGGAAATCAGAACGCCTTGCCGCATCAGGCTGGTGGCGTAACTGACCTTGGCCACATGCTGCCAGCTCGCGGGAACAGGGAAGTTATCCAGGTCGGTACGGACGAAAACGATACCAGTGGAAACCGGCGCCGGCAGGATCCGGATGTGCACCGGAACTCCGCTATGCAGCCCTACCCCACTCGCTTCGACCGGACGCTGAACCGTGGTTTCAAATCGCAAAATTGGTCTCCAGTGCTGACTTTCGATAGCAAGTACGAAACCCAATTTTAACAAGCTGATTTTAAAGGTAATTAGAGAATCACGGTGTGGCTAAACTGCAACAGCTCGCGCGCCTTTGTGTGGCGAAAATAGGGCGCTAGCTTCCCCACCCGGCCGTTCGGTGGGCGGCTTCGAACCGGATCGGCAGGCGATTCGGGCCTAGAACATGCAACGCATCGCGCGGCTCCCAAGGCTCGCTGCTCGCCAGTTCGAAACTCTGCATACGGCCCAGGATCTCTGTGAGGGCCACCCGCGCTTCGATCCGCGACAGCGGCGCTCCCAGGCAAAAGTGGATACCGTGCCCGAAAGCGATGTGCGGATTGGGTTCACGCGCAATTTGGAACCGATCCGGATCGGGAAATTGCTTGGGGTCGCGGTTGGCCGATCCGATCATCGCAAGGACGCGCTTGCCTTTGGGGATTGTCTGACCGCCGATCTTCACGTCTTGTCGGGTGCCACGGAACATGAATTGGATCGGTGTGCGGTAGCGCAGTACCTCCTCAATGGCCGAGGGCAGCAGTTCCTGGGAACTGCGCAATAACGCGAGTTGATCGGGGTGTTCGGCCAGAGTCAGCATAGAGTTGTTCAGCAGGTTGGCGGTGGTTTCGTTCCCGGCTACCAGCAGAAGCTGGACGAAGGCGATGATTTCCTCTTCGGTGAAGCGTTCCCCGTCCACCTCGGCTTGGGCCAGGTTGGTGAGCAAGTCTTCCTGCGGCGCCGCGCGCCGCTCGGCAATTAAGGCTGGCAAGTAAGCCGCCATGTCTTCGGTTGCGGCTTGGAAATCGGCCGCTGCGGCCTTGCCTCCTGCTTGCCGGCCACGGTGTCGCTGAGCTTCAGAATGCCTTCGCTCCACTGGCGGAAGCGCGGCCAATCCGCCGCCGGGATACCGATCATCTCCGCGATCACCATCAGGGGCAGCGGAACGGCAAAGTCGGCGGCGAAGTCCATTTCGCCATGGTGTTACGCAAGGCACTGACAAGATCAAAGCTTGCTTCCAGAATCCAACCGGCGCCCCGATCTGTTCCTCCGAGGTCACCAAAATCTACATCACCAAGTGTGACGTGGATGGCAATTTGCAGATCAACATTCTCGATATCAACGCTATTCTGGCGGCCCGCAATGCCTTAGCTTCGGGCCCGAATGACCCGCGCGACGCAGACGGCGACGGCCGAATCACGATTGGCGACGCACGCACCTGCACGCTGCGCTGCGATAAGCCAAATTGCGCCCAGTAGGGAGGCGTGAAAGGAGAAAACGACTTTTATGAAAAAACTAATCTGCTTAAGCGTCTTTCTGCTGATCGCCGTGCAACTGGGATCGGCTGACCAAATCTTCTTCCAACCGCAGACCCAAAGCGGGAATGTCGGCGACAACTTTTTCGTCGATGTCATGTACTCCGGGGCCGCCGCGCCTTGGCTCGGTGGTTACGATATCGACATCGGTTTCGTCAGCGCCATCCTGCAGCCCTTCTCGGTGTCTTGGGGAGGCGACTTCCTGGGGCTGTCAACACTGCACGATACGATCATGGTGAGCCCCGGTTTGGCGAACGTTTACGAACTCTCTTTCAGTTCGGTATCCGATCTCGGCACGCTCCAATCCGTTCAAGATCCTTTCCGGCTGTTCACATTCCAGTTCATGGGCCTGGCGCCGGGGACCAGCCCTCTGACCTTCGACCGGGTGGACCTGAGCGATGGAAACGGCGCGCTCTTCTCGCCTGCCGGTGCACCCGCCGGCAGCATCACAATCAACGGCCCGTCCGTGCGGGAACCAGCAGAGTGGTTCATGCTGATTCCGATGCTAAGTGGCCTTGCGTTTTTGCGTTTCCGCAAATGTAGCTAACCAACAGTCGGGCAGACGATCGTCTTGGGTCGTCTGCCCTTCAGCTCAATTCTTCCCGCCACAGCCCCAGCGCTTTCTGCGCCGGACGATCGGAAAAGCTGAAAAGCACCGCGTCTTCCTCCGCTTGATGCGCGACCGGATACCAGGACGGCGCAACGAATACATCGTGCACGTTCCAGATAAGCGAGTCGTTGCCGATCTGTGTCCGCCCACGGCCTTCTACTACGCAATACACAGTGGCATCGGTTGACCGAAACGTGCTGCCATGGAAGCCGGCCGGAAGGAGTTGGAGGAACGCCCCGATAGTCGGCAACGGGTAGGCGCCCGTAACCGGGTTGATGAATTGCAGCTTCACGCCATGGTGACCATCGATCGGCCCATGGCGATAGAGCTGATCGAGCGTTTCCCGGCTGCGGGCGTACGGATAAGTAAAGACCGGCGAAGGCAACCGGTTCGACGCGTATTCCACGGGGATGAGGTTACCCCCGTACCGCGCCAGCGAATCACCTTCCTGCCGCACGACCGGCTGCATTTCGCCCGGATAGTGTTGGGCGAAGCTGGAATCGAAAAAATTCACCAGCGGGATATCCAAGCCGTCGAGCCAAACAACGGGACCGTTCCCGGGATTGCCATGGTCGTGGTAGGTCCATGAAGGAGTCAGGATGAAGTCGCCGGGCCGCATGGTGGTGCGCTCGCCATCCACGGCCGTGTAGCCGCCGTCGCTTTCCAGCACGAATCGCAGGGCCGCGGCGACGTGCCGGTGCGTGGGCGCAATTTCGCCGGGCATTACCAGTTGCATGCCGGCGTACAGGCTTTGAGTGATGCGGGATTGGCCGGGGACGCCCGGATTCTCCAGAATGAGCACGCGCCGCTCGGCTTCCTTGGCCGTGATCAGATCGCCGGCTTGCATCAACATGGGCCGCACTTCGCTGTAGCGCCATAGGGCGGGGACGCAAGCCGGGCGCGGCTGGGGAGTCACGATATCACCGAGCACTTCCCAAAGCGGCGCCATCTGGTTACGGTTCAGGCGCGTCCCGAACTCCCGCCGTTCCGCCGTGCTCTCCGGTTTAACAAAAAAAGCACTCATGATGTCGCCCTCACGATGCTGCGCTAGCCGCCTGTGCCGCCCGCACGCTCACCCGCATGGTGCCCACCTTCTCCACAGTTGCCACGATCTCATCGCCCGGCGCAACCTGGCTCACACCTTCCGGGGTCCCCGTCATGATGATGTCGCCGGGGTGCAGCGAATAAAAAGCAGAAGCGAACTCGATCAGCTCCGCCACCCCGAGGATCATATTGTTCGTGTTGGAACTCTGCCGAAGTTCGCCATTCACCGTGATGCTCAGGCCGAGATTGCCGGGATCGGCTATCTCATCTTTGGTTACCAGCCAGGGGCCCAACACCGAGTAACTGTCGGGCGACTTGCGGAAGCTGCGGTCCTCGGAGCCGCGGATGGTCATGTCGAGCCCGATCGAATAACCGGCCACATAGTCGAGCGCCTGGCTGGCCGGGATGTTGTTGCCGTCGCGGCCGATCACCACGGCCAGTTCCACCTCGTGATCGTTGCGGCGTTCCAACTTGCGCAGCGCGATGCCTTCGCCCGGACCTACCAGTGAACCGGACGCTTTCAGAAAAAGACCTATCGTCTGGATCCCTTGCAGGAGTTGCGGGTTGTTGTTGTGCAACGCGACATTGCTCTTCACTTCCTCCGCGTGCTTCTTGTAATTCACCGGAGCGGCGACGATCTTGCCCGGATTGGCCACTGGACTCAGCAATTTCAACCCGTCCAGAGCCAGAACCGGCGCGCTTGCCGCGATGGCGCGTGCCCGTTCCGCCACCCGATCGAGATTGGCAACCAGCACATCGTAGGTAGGCAGTGGATACCGGTAGCTGGGTAGCACGTCTAGGGCGCCCGTCACGTCGCGGACGGTGGCCCCTTCCACCAGCCCCAGTCGGCCCTCCCCAAAGCGGCAGAAACGCATGGCAGTCTCCTTTACGAAAGGTACATCATAACAACCCCACACGCGCGCCGTTTCTGATATCGTACTGGGAGCATTTCGGAAGTCGGCCATATCCGCTCCCTGGCAGTCGCGGCTCAGTAACGCACACCTACCGAGCCGCAATCGCGTGAGAGCGGGTCCAGTCTGCTGAGAAATGGTGGACGAAGCAATTTAAGGAGGTACCTTGAAACCCTATTTACTCCTCGCAATGGCATGTTTCGGCGTGGCCGCGTTCGCCGCCGGCAACAGCGGTTCCGTGCCGGAAATTCCGTTTGACTCCGCGCACGATTTCCTGAAGACCCCGCCCGATCTCTACCTGGGTGAGGCGTCGGGTGTGGCGGTCAATTCCAAGAAGCACATATTCGTCTTTTCGCGCGGGAACACCACCGGCCCGGCATATGGCGCCACCGCGGCGCAGATCCTGGAATTCGGCCCGGACGGTAAATATATCCGCGAGATCGGCCACAACTTGTACGCCTGGTCTTTCGCGCATACGGTGCGGGTGGATAAGGACGACAATCTGTGGGCGGTAGACAAGGGTTCGGACATGATCATCAAGTTCAACCCCGAAGGGCGCGTGGTGATGGTGTTCGGCCGCAAGAAAGAAGCTTCGGACGAAGGCGGGCCCTGGACTCGCGTAAACCCTCCGCGGCCCGCGGTGGACGGCCAGTTCCGCCAGCCAACCGATGTGACCTGGGATACGCAGGGGAACATCTTCATCAGCGACGGCTACATCAATTCGCGCGTGGCCAAGTTCGATAAGAACGGCCAGTGGGTCAAGCAGTGGGGCGATCGTGGCACCAAGGAAGGCGAATTTAACACCCCGCATAGTATCGCCTCCGATGCCAAGGGAAACATCTATGTGGCCGATCGCGGCAACCGCCGCATTCAGGTGTTCGATCCTGATGGCAAATTTCTGCGCGTGATCACCATCGACGTGCCGGTTCCCGCAGATGTGCAGCCCTGGATGGGGCCGAAGCCAACTCCCGAAGCCGCCGCGGCACAGAGCGGCGCGCCGTGGGCCATCTGCATCACGCCCGGTCCCGGAACGCAGTATCTGTATAGTTCCGACGCCTATCCCGGTCGCATTTACAAGCTGACGCTCGATGGGAAAGTACTCGGCATGCTCGGCCGCTCGGGCCGCCAGCCGAAAGAGTTCGGATGGATTCACGAACTGGCCTGCCCGTCGGAAAACGAAATCTACGCCGCCGAGATTCTCAACTGGCGCGTACAGAAGCTGACGCTGCATCCCAGCAAAGCCGGGCTGTAGGTCCGTACCGAGCCGCTGCTTGCAGCTCGACCGCCACGGAGCGGTCCTGAGGTGTCGCTATGCCCAAGTACTCGTTTCAACTCAACGGCCGGCCGGTCACGGTGGACTCCTGGGATCCCGGCCAGCCGCTCCTTTATCTTTTGCGAAACGCTCTGGGTGAGCACGGCCCCAAGTTCGGTTGTGGCCTTTCCCAGTGCGGCGCCTGCACGGTGCTGATGGATGGCAAAGCCACCCGCTCCTGCGTGACTCCCATCCGCCAGGCCGCCGGGAAGACTGTCACCACGATTGAAGGCCTCGGCACACCAGAGCATCCAGACGCGGTGCAGACCGCTTTCATCGCCGAACAGGCTGCCCAGTGCGGCTACTGCACGAATGGCATGATCATGACGGCCACAGCGCTTCTGGCCCAGACGCCACAGCCAACGGCTGACCAGGTGAAACAGGGGCTCGCCGGCAATCTCTGTCGCTGCGGCACCCACACACGCATCTTGCGCGCCGTGCTGCGCGCGGCAAAGGCATAAGAGGATCGTATGCCATCTCAGACTTGTTTTTCACGCCGCCATCTCCTCAAGGCAGGGGCTGTCCTGGTGGTCAACTTTGCATGGGATGGGCGGCGCGCTGTCGCGCAAGACGCCGCCCCTGGCAAGCCGCTCGATGCATCCGAGGTCGATAGCTTCCTGGCGATTCATGCGGATGGCACAGTGACGGTCTACACCGGCAAGGTCGATATCGGCACTGGCCTGCGCATTGCCGTGCGCCAGATGGCTGCCGAAGAACTGGGCATCCCGGTAGAGCGCATCTCGCTGGTCGAAGGCGATACCGGACTCACTCCCGACCAGGGCGGAACCGGCGGCAGCACCGGGTTAACACGCGGCGGCACCGAAGTACGGCAAGCGGCAGCGACCGCACGGCGAGCGCTGGGTGGCAATGTCAACGGGGAAAATTTCGGCAAACTGATGGGCGGGAAACCGCTCTCCCTCAAGGTTGACCCCAAGGCGCCCCTGCGTAATCCGGCCTCCTACAAAATCGTGGGCCAGCCTCTTCCGCGGCCCGACGTTCCCGCCAAATGCACCGGCCGCAACCAATACCTGCAGGATTTCACTTTGTCCGGCATGCTGCACGGGCGCATCATCCGGCCGTCGGCCATCGGCGGAAAACTAATCTCCGTTGATGAGTCGTCGATCCGTGGCATCCCGGATGTGCAGATCGTCCGCATCGAAAGCTTCCTCGGCGTCGTTTCGCCGGACGAATGGGCTGCCGTGCGAGCCGCGCGCGAACTGAAGGCCACGTGGAGCGAATGGCAAGGCCTGCCCGGAAACCACGAATTGGAACAATGGGTGCGTCGTGCGCCTTTGGATAAAGACCAGGCGCTCGTCACGAAAGGTGACACGGCCGCGGCGATGCGCGGCTCGGCGAAACAGTTGTCGGCCACCTACTCTTGGCCTTTCCAAAGCCATGCCTCCCTTGGTCCTTCCTGCTCGATCGCCGATTACCGGCCCGACGGCCTCACGGTCTGGACTTCGTCGCAAAGCACGCACGGCCTGCGCGGCTCGTTCGCGAAAATGTTCAACCTCGACGCAGCGAAGGTCCGCGTCATTTATATGGATGGTGCCGGTTCTTATGGCGGCAACGGAAACGACGACGCCGCGGCCGACGCGGTTCTGCTCTCGAAAGCCATCGGAAAACCGGTGCGCGTCCAGTGGATGCGCCAGGACGAGCACGGATGGGACCCCAAAGGCCCCGCGCAGCTTCTCGACCTCAAAGCCGGGCTCGATGGGCAAGGAAAAATTGCGGCATGGGAAACGAGCATGTGGCTCCCCACGAGCGTCCCCGGAAACCGGCCGTTCCTCGGGATTGACTCAGCCGGCATCTCGCAAGCTCACGGGCAAGGCGGCGGGCAAATCTCGCAGAACGGCGATCCGCCGTACGAAACGCCCCACGTGAGCGTGGTCGTGCATTGGACCAAAGAATCGCCGCTGCGCATTTCCAACCTGCGCGCGCCCGGTAAGATCGCGAATGTCTTCGCGGTGGAGAGCTTCACCGATGAGCTGGCCGCGGCGGCCGTCATGGACCCCGTGGCTTTCCGTCTCCGCGGGCTGAAGGACCCGCAAGCCATCGCCGTGCTCCAACGGGCCACGCAGATGATGGACTGGAAGCCGCGCCCCTCGCCCAGCCCAAAGCCGGGGACCGGACGCGGTGTCGCCTACATGCGCTACAAACAGGCGGAAAACTATGTCGCCATGGCGATGGAGGTCGAAGCGGACCGCGTCACCGGCAAAATCGCGGTGCGCCGCGTGACCTGCGCTCACGATTGTGGGCTGGTGGTGAATCCCGATGCCCTGCGGAATCAGATCGAAGGATGCATCGTACAGACCATCAGTCGCACACTGCACGAAGAGGTCAAATTCGACGGTTCGCGCGTGACCAGTACCGATTGGGTGAGCTATCCAATCCTCCGCTTCCCGGAGGTCCCGGTCATTGAAGTGGCGTTGCTCGATCATCCCGAGTTGCCGCTGATGGGAGCGGGCGAAGCCGCGACAGCGCCGGTAGCGGCAGCATTAGGAAACGCTATCTTTGATGCCACGGGAGTACGCCTGCGGAGCGTGCCTTTCACGGCGGAGCGTCTGAAAACGGCGGGTTGAGCCCACGGATCGTATCCGTGATTCCGGCTAAACAGGTGGCGTAGACAACATCAGCGCCTTCAACCCGGCCTGCTCAAAGTGACGATCTGTCGTCAGAGCCTCAAGCAGCCCGCGGCGCTCCATCACAATGAAGAACAAGCAATCGGTGAGGCTCCAACCCTTGTCCGTCCTGTCGCGGCAAAGCTGGATTGCTGAGGCCATCAGTTCGGCTTGGATCGGGGCCACTTCGATACGCATCCGCACGGATCCGTAAATAGCTTTCAACCGCAACGCGCCGCGTGCTGGTGCGCCGATGGTACTGATCTCGCCTGCTCGACAAACCAATCCAGAAAGAGGTATCAGCGAAGTACGACGCCACTACCCTCTATCTTTCTTGGGACTGCCGTAGAGGTAATGGTCATGTTGAACGGCCAGATCGGTCGACAAAGCATCGCTGTCGACCGCATTAGCAGCGATCCACATCAAGGCCGATTCTGCCGCATTACTCTCCACTTGCTCGATCTGAATTCTCAAGATTTGATTCGGGCGCAGATCAACGGGCTCGTCCGGCACGATGACCTTTCCGTCGAAATGTGCCCGAACCGTCAACCCCTAATTATCGCAAGAATTCCGCCGCAAACGCATCACGCAGCCGCTACGGCCCGTCCGAGCAAGCGGCGAAGCTCGCGCACCTGAGCTTCCAAGTGGATTCTTTCTGGCTCCGGAACATCAGCGATGGCGCATTGCCAGCGCACAGCTTCCGCGTATGCGCGTTCCGCTTCGTCGAGCGCTCCGTGACGTTGCGCGTCGGCGCCGGCGTGTAACCTGCGCGTAACCAGCAGCAGCAGTTGCCGGTCGGTTTTGGCGCGCAATTCATGGAGCTTGGTCTGCTCTCGACGGCCGATCATGTGTCCTCCGGAAATCGTCTGCAGATTAGACGCTTCGCGGGGGCACTTCGGCTCGGTTATTTGTGGTCGCTGGAAAAATCCACGGACGCCGGCTGCAGCTCAGGGGATCCCCCGTGATTGCGCATGGCCTGAAGTCCAGCGCGAAGGAGCCGGTGCAGCAACGGCAACAGCCCGGCGGAGGAAAGCATGACGGTCGAAGGTTCCATGCGGATAGCTTGTCCCGGAACTACTAGTTCTCACAAGCTGACGATGGTTATCGTCGGTTAACAATCGCGGCCTGGTACGGCCCATAACGCAAACCCGCGATTCTGCCTCCGCGATAATAGAAAACATGAAGTATCGCCTGCTAATTGCGGCCGCCACTGGCAGTTTGCTTCTGGCTCAAAACGGCTTGGTTTATCCCAAGGCCAAGCATGGCACTCAGGTAGATGACTACCACGTCCGAAAGATCCCCGACCCCTTCCGTCAACTCGAAGACCCCAGCAACGCCGATACACGTGCCTGGATCGACGCCGAAGAAAAGCTCACGGAAGATTGGCTGGCCAAGATCCCGCAGCGCGACGCCATCCGCGCACGGCTCACCAAGCTTTACGACTATGAGCGCTATCCGGCCGGAATGCTGACCAACTACTCGCACGGCTTCACGTGGAATTACGCCGGCGCATTCTCGGCGGGCAAACGTTACTTCCTGATGCGCAATAGCGGGCTACAGAATCAGGCGGTGCTGTACGAAACCGACGCGCAGGGCAATCACGGCAAGCCGGTGCTCGATCCGAACACGCTCCGCGCCGATGGCACGGCGGCGCTGTGCGGCCTATCGCCCAGCCATGATGGCAAGCTTCTCGCGTATGGCCTGGCGCAGGCCGGGTCCGACTGGTGCGAATGGCGTATCCGCGATCTGGACACCGGTAAAGACAAGGCGGAACTCATTCAGTGGACAAAGGACTCTGTTCCGGTCTGGACCCCAGATAATTCTTCCTATTACTACGTACGCTATCCCAAACCTGCAGACGATCAGGTGCTCACTGCAGTGAACCGCAATCCCCGCCTCATGCGCCACGTTGTTGAGCAGCCGGAAAATCGCGACACGTTCGTCTACGAAGACCCCGCTCATCCTGACAGCACGCTCGGGCCGGTGCTCACGGACGATGGCCGCTACCTGCTGGTCCATACCGACTTGCCGACCGATAGCTCCAAGAACCTGCTCTTCTACGAAGATCTCTCGGCTTCGACGCCGAAAATGGCACTGCTCACGCCCGACCCGAAGGGCATCTACGATTACACGGGCAACCGCGGGAGTATCGTTTATCTCCGCACCACCGATGGCGCGCCGAAAGGCCGAATCGTCGCGGTCGACCTTGCACAGCCGGACCGCAAGAACTGGAAGACCTTGGTTCCGGAACAGCCGGACAGTTTGGACGCCGCCATCTTCGCCGATGGCAAGCTGCTTCTCTCATTCCTCAAGGATGCGCACAGCGAGGCGAAGCTGTATTCCTTGGATGGCCGTGAGATTACAACGGTGCCCACGGAAGGCATCGGCAGCCTGGATTGGTCGCCCGCCGATCCGCACGCCACGGAACTGTTCTACAGCTTTGTGAGTTTCACTGCTCCCGCCTCTCTGTACCGCTTCGATTTGCGCACCGGCCGCAGCTCGCTTCTGCGCAGCAGCAAGCTCAGCTTCGATTCCGGCAATTTCGAAACGCAGCAGATTTTTTACACGAGTAAAGATGGCACGAAGGTGCCGATGTTCCTGGTGCATCGTCGTGGCCTGCGGCTGGACGGGCAAAATCCCACGCTGCTCTATGGCTATGGCGGCTTCGATGTGGCCCTGACGCCATCCTTCACGCCGGCGCTCATCCAATGGATGGAGATGGGTGGCGTCTACGCGGAAGCCAATCTGCGCGGTGGTTCGGAATATGGCGAGGCCTGGCATTTGGCCGGAGCCAAGCACAATAAGCAGCACGTCTTTGACGATTTCATTGCGGCCGCAGAATGGCTCATCGCCAATCACTACACCTCCACGCCCAAACTGGCCATCTACGGCGGCAGCAACGGCGGCCTGCTGGTGGGCGCCTGCCTGAACCAGCGCCCCGATCTGTTCGGCGCGGCCATGCCGGCCGTCGGAGTGATGGACATGCTCCGATTCCAAAAATTCACCGCGGGCGTGGGCTGGGTTGCGGAGTACGGATCGTCTGATAACCCGGACGATTTCCCAACGCTGCTCGCCTACTCGCCGCTGCACAACATTCGCAAAGGCGTGCGGTACCCGCCGACCTTAATCACCACCTCGGATCATGACGACCGCGTTGTGCCCGGCCACAGCTTCAAATACGCCGCAACTTTGCAGGAAGCCCAGGCGGCCCCAGCGCCAATTCTGATCCGCATCGAAACGCGCGCCGGCCACGGAGCGGGGAAGCCGACTTCAAAAACCATTGACGAGTGGGCCGACCGCCTCGCCTTTCTGGTCAAGACGCTTAACATGCATCCGCAGTTGTAGCGACTGCATCTGAATTCGCATAGGGGGATACAGCATTGAAAATTGGAGTTCTCGGCGCCGGAAACGTAGGCGGCGCCCTCGGAAAGGCCTGGGCGGCGAAGGGCCACCAGGTTGTATTTGGCAAGCGTGGTGAATCGAACGCGGAGGCTGCCTCGGGCGTCGACGTGATCGTCCTGAGCGTGCCATGGGGTGCCGCGCAGGATGCGATCCGCGCAGCGGGCGACCTCACCGGGAAAATCCTGGTGGATTGCACCAACCCGCTCTCGAGTGATTTGCAAGGCCTGGTGGTCGGAACCACCACTTCCGCCGCCGAACAGGTGGCCGCTTGGGCGCCGGGCGCGAAAGTGGTAAAGGCTTTCAATACCATCGGCGCGTTCAACTTTGGCAATGCTCAGTTCGGCAGCCAACGGGCGGACGGTTTCTACTGCGGCGACGATTCGGGCGCTAAACAAAAGGTCAGCACCCTGATACAGGATGCCGGCATGGACCCGGTCGATGTAGGTCCGCTGCGCAACGCTCGCTGGCTTGAAGCCATGGCCATGCTATGGATCGATCTCGCGGTTAATCAGAAGCAGGGACCGAATCACGCATTCAAGCTGCTGCGGCGCTAGCCATGGAAGCTGGTTTATCCGCACCACGCATTCACCAGGATGGCCACTCCCGCGATAGCCGCTGTTTCCGCTCGAAGGATTTGCGGGCCCAGCGAAACCGGCTGCCAGCCGGCCTCGACGATCTTCCCCCTCTCAATCCCCGTCCACCCTCCTTCCGGCCCTACCAGCAGCGCGGTATGTGCCAAACGCGGCCGGTTGGCAGGTAAGATGCGCAGCAAGGGCGGCGCGGTCTCTTCCTCCAGAGCGTACCGGTAATCCGCCGATTCCTGGAGTGCCGCCGCGAAGCGAACCGCCGGGCCGATCTCTGGCGCACGCACCCGGCGGCATTGCTGGCTCGATTCGCGTGCGATCCGCCGCCAGCGCTCCGCCCGCTTCGAAGCGGCTTCATAAAGACCCTTCTCCGTTCGCGCGGCCTCCACGGGGACGATCCGCTCGACGCCCATTTCCGTCGCTTTTTCCACGGTCCATTCGAACCGGTCGAATTTGATTAAGGAAGCCAACAGGGTGATGTGAACCGGAAACTCGAGCACGGGGAGCGGTTCCAGAACCCGAAACGTCACCCGATCGCCGCGTGCTTGGGTGATCTCGGCCAAGTACGCCGCTTGGCTATCGGTGATCTCGTAAACCGTGCCGGCTTCGGCGCGCAGCACGCGCGTGAGGTGGCGCGCATCTTCGCCATTCAGTTCCGCCGTGCCGCCGCGAATGGCATCTACGAAAAACCGCCGCCGGGCCATTTGGATCGAGCTCTCCCTTATTTTCGTAGCTTTTAGCAGCCTGCGCGCGTCTAAAGTGACAGGTACGTTATACTTTGCCTAGAAGGACGGTTTTGCTGATGGCCCGAAAGTGGCGTTCGCTCTTGATTCTGCCGCTCATCCTTTTTTTGTGTGCGATTCTGGGTGGCATTTACGGACCCCGGATCCAAGTTGCGGCGGCAGCTTCGGAGACGGACCCCGTGGCCAGCGATGTCCAGAATTTCACCAAGGCGTACGCCCTGGTGGAACAGAACTTTGCGGAACCGGTCAATGCGGATAAGGCAATTTACAAGGGCGCTATTCCGGGCATGCTCCGCACTCTCGACCCGCACTCCAATTTCTTCGATCCTAAAGAATACCAGGCATTGCGCGATGACCAGCGCGGCCACTACTACGGGGTGGGCATGCTGGTGGGACCGCGCAACGGAAAGACCGTGGTGATGGCGCCGTTCCCCGGGTCTCCGGCTTACAAGGCCGGCCTTCGCCCAGGCGACATTATCAGCAAGGTAAACGATAAGCCGGCTGAGAACCTGAATACGACGGAGATTGCCGACCTGCTGAAAGGCCCGCGCGGCACCCAGGTGACCATCACCGTCGTGCGCGAAGGCAACGCCGAACCGCTTTCCTTCACAGTCACACGCGATGAAGTGAAGCGGCCCAGCGTGCAGGACGCATTTTGGGTGAAGCCGGGAATCGCATATCTGAAGATTTTGAGCTTCGGCGAGACTACCAGCCGCGAAATGGAAGAGAATTTGCGGCGCCTCGGCGAAAGCAATATCAAAGGTTTAATTCTCGACCTGCGCGGCAACCCGGGCGGCTTGCTGAATGAAGGCGTCGCCGTAGCCGATCACTTCCTGCAGAAAGGGCAGACGATCGTTTCGCACCGCGGCCGCACCACTTCGGAAAAGGCATACATCGCGCGCACCGGTAACCGGGGCCGTGATTACCCCATCGTGGTTCTGGTGAGCAAAACGTCGGCCTCCGCGGCGGAAATCGTTTCCGGCGCTCTGCAGGATCACGACCGAGCCTGGGTCTTAGGCGAAACCACCTTCGGAAAAGGGCTCGTGCAAACGGTCTACCCTCTTTCCGAGAATACCGGCTTGGCCTTGACTACCGCGCATTTCTATACCCCGAGCGGCCGGCTGATTCAGCGCGATTATTCCAACCGTTCGTTCTACGATTACTACTTCCACAAGGATGACAATGCGCGCAATCCGCTCGATGTCAAAATGACCGACTCCGGGCGGACGGTGTATGGCGGCGGTGGCATCACGCCCGACGAAAAATACGAAGAGCCCAAGCTGGATGCATTTGAAGTCCAGCTCATCCGCAAGAGCGCCTTCTTCGATTTCACACGCAGCTATTTCGCCACGCACGAAACCGCCCTGCCGAAGGGCTGGATGCCGGACGATACGACCCTCATCGAGTTCCACGACTACCTGCTGAAGAATGGCTATACTTTCACGGAAGCGGAGTTCACGCAAGACCGCGATTACATCAAGCGCGATCTCGCCATTGAGATGTACATCACCGGTTTCAACAAGGACGAGAGCGACCGCATTGCCGCTGCCACCGATCCGGAAGTCGAGCGGGCCGTGGAATCCCTCCCGAAAGCCCGCGCCTTAGTGGACAACGCTAAGAAGGTCCTGGCGCAACGGATGTCATCGCAGCAGACGGCGCAAGCGGCGCCCCAGCACTGAGACATTGGGGCAGCCATTCGTCTGCCCGAAAGGACAGACCAGGAGGTCTGTCCTACAATGATTCTTGAACCCTAGCCCGCAAATCATCGTCCTCGACGCCGGGGGCCAGTATTGTCATCTGATCGCCCGCAAAGTTCGCGACCTCGGCGTTTATGCGGAAGTTCGTCCGAGCGAAACCCACGCCGCTGACCTCGCTTCCGCCCGCGGCATCATCATCTCTGGCGGCCCAGCCAGTGTCTACGATTCGAACAGCCCCACCGTGGATCCTGCTATCTTCGCCACGGGCCAACCGGTCCTTGGAATCTGCTACGGCCAGCAGTTGATGGCGCACTTATTGGGCGGCGAAGTCCGAAAGGGTGATAAAGGCGAGTATGGTCTTGCCACCCTAGAACTCGATCCTAGCGCCGATCCCCTGTTTGCCGGGCTCGCCGGTCGCCACCAAATCTGGATGAGCCACCGCGACGTAGTCGCCGGCGTGCCGGAAGGTTTCGCCGTGGTCGGCCGCACCGCGACCTGTGCCGTCGCCGCCGTCGCCGCTCCCGCACGGAACCTGTATGGCGTCCAGTTCCATCCCGAAGTGGTCCACACGACGCGCGGTAAGGAACTGCTCACGAATTTCGTTTTCCGCATCTGCCAGGCGCAAAGAGATTGGGATCCCAGCCGCCGCATCCCCGTCATCGAGCAGGAGATCCGCGAAGGCGCCGGCAGCCGCAACATATTCTTTTTCGTGAGCGGCGGCGTCGATTCCACCGTGGCGTTCACCCTTTGTGTGCGTGCCCTGGGAGCGGACCGCGTGCGCGGCGTTTACGTGGATACCGGACTGATGCGCGCCGGCGAAACCGATTTCGTCCGCCGTATGGCTGGAATCTCGGTCGAAGACGCGCAGGAGCAGTTCCTCACCGCCCTGGCCGGCGTCACCGACCCCGAAGGCAAGCGCCACATCATCGGCGAGGAGTTCGTGCGCGTGCAGGAGCGCATCATCGATGCCCGCCACCTGCTCGACGAGCATTGGATTCTGGGCCAGGGCACGATCTATCCCGATACCATCGAATCCGGCGGAACGGTCAAGGCCGCGCTCATCAAGACCCATCACAATCGCGTAGCCGGCATTCAGAAACTGATCGAGTGCGGCCGTATCGTCGAGCCGCTCAAGTCGCTATATAAGGATGAAGTCCGCGAAGTCGGGCGCGAACTCGGCCTGCCTGCCGAATTGCTTGACCGGCATCCCTTCCCGGGTCCCGGTTTGGCCATCCGCTGCCTCTGCGCCGAATTCGATGCTCCGTTGCGGCGCGACCCCGAAGGGTGGATGATTCCCGTCCATTCGGTCGGAGTGCAGGGCGATTCGCGCAGCTATGCCCCGGTGCTCGCCATTCATTCGGTGGATCAGACCGCCGCGACCGAGATGATCAACCGCCTTTCCGGCGTGAACCGGGTGGTCGCGGCTGTCGCGACTCGCACGCCCCTGGCTGATATGCGTGTCTCCGCGTGCTCTCTGACGCCCGACCGCCTGGCGCGCCTTCGTGCGGCCGATGCCACCGTGCGCCGCCTCTCACACGAATCCGGTTTCGACCACCAGGTCTGGCAGTTCCCCGTGATCCTCATTCCGCTCGGCACAGCCGGCGCTCCCGACTCGATAGTGCTGCGCCCGGTCGATTCCGTCGACGGTATGACCGCGCAATCGGTTCCGATGCCTTCGGCACTACTCGATCAGATTTGCGCCGAACTTTTGCAGCAGGAAGGAATCAGCGGCGTGTTCTACGATCTCACGCATAAGCCGCCCGGGACGATCGAGTGGGAATAGCCGTGTTAGATTTGGGCTGAGGAATTTTTCATGCAATCCCGTGTGCTGGCGATCAAACCATTGGCATTGTCGTGCCTCTTGCTGGCGCCCGTCGCCGGTTCGGCCCAGACGCTCTCGGGAGAGGCGCTCGTTAGAGCATTGCGTCAAGGCGGCTACGTCATCGTGATGCGGCACGCCAGCTCGCCCCGCGAGGCTCCGGCGAAGGCCGCCGCCAATCCTGACAACGTCAAGGTAGAGCGCCAGTTGGATGAAGCCGGGCGCGCCACCGCGGCAGCCATGGGCAAAGCGCTGCGCGATTTGAAGATTCCGATCGGTAGCGTGCTGTCAAGCCCGACTTACCGCGCGCTCGAAACCATACGCCTGGAGCAACTTCCGAACCCGCAGACGTTCCCTGAGTTGGGGGATAACGGCCAAAGCATGGGGGTCTCGAGCGAAGCGCAAGCCGCCTGGCTCCAGAAGCAAGCGGCACAATTTCCGAAGGGAACCAATACCCTCATCGTCACGCATTTCCCCAATATCAGCCGCGCCTTCCCGCAGTCGTCGTCCGGTCTGGCGGATGGCGAAGCGCTCATCTTCGGACCGGACGGCAAAGGAGGAGCAACCCTGGTGGCGCGCGTCAAAATCGAAGATTGGCCGGGGATGCGATGATCAGTGACGCCCGCTTCGTCCTGACGCATATGCCGTCAACGACGGCTTCGAAGGAGCGGCCGGCGCGAGCAACCCAAAAGCCGCGACACCGTTCGGCGTTCCCACGTAAACGTGCCCGTTCACGATGGTCGGCGTCATGAATTTGTTGCCGCCGCCAAAATTGTCGCGGCTCGGGTTCTGCAGGCTCGTATATAACTCCACTGCCAGATTGTTCGCCAGGTAGGCGTGCAGCACGGCCGGGCTGGTGTTCTCTACGGCCCAAAGAATCGCGCTGGTCGTGCCGTTAGAGGAAATGCTCGGCGTGGCGCCGGGATACGGGAACTGATGCGCGGTCTGCGAAACCGGGGCCGTGGAAAGCCGCGCGCCCGCCATCGAGAATGCCTTGATAGAATCGCCTACCGCTCCGTAGTACACGCGGCCATTGAAATACGCCGGCATCGAGAACACCGGCCCGCCCAGCGCTCCTGTCACCTCCTGATACAGCCCATTGTTGTTGGCCGGGTTGAACTTCCCCATATTGTCACGGTTGGCCAGATAGATGTTCGCATCTTTTCCCGCCCCCACCCCGAGGTGCCATACATGCCCTTTACTGTCGCGCAGGTTCGGCAATAGCATCGTGCCGCCGGATCCCAGGTCTTCATCGGCATTCGACTCTGCAACGGTGTTCCACATATTGAAATAATCTGCCACAGCCAATTGATTGTTCGCCGTCGAAATCTTCAGAAATCCATTGCCGAAGTCCCCGCGCACCGGGAACCCGTTGCTATTGAGCGTCGGGTCGAATGTGCCGTTCGCATCCAGCACATAGATATCGCCGGTTACCGTGTCCTGCGCCAGGCCCCCGCCGCTCCCCCAGATCGAGCCTTCACTGCCGTTAGGGGTCAGGTTCAGCACGCTGACCTGCGCGAGAGTGGTCCCGCTATACCCCATCAGCCATCCTGTGTAGGGCCTCTGGTCACAGTGCGAGGACCAACCGATGTACACGACGCCATTGGTGCCCATTAATAATCCGGCGCGCGCCACGTACTGGCCCGGAGCGAAAATCACCTGCCCCCCTTGGCTGTTGTCGCCCGTGCCTGGAAACTGCGCCTGAATCTCCACCGGCCCGCCCAGTTGTTCGTGACCCGTCGCGATGTCCACCGCATGCAGACGCTGATGGTATTTTCCGGAAGCGTCCTTACTCATAGCCACGAAGTAAACCAGCGCCGGCGAATTGGGCGAGTTGAACACCGGAGTAGAAGTAATCCCGATCGCGGGCGAGACTTGGCCGCAATTGTGATCGTCGGAAGGCGTCTCTCCGGCCTGGAGCGCCGTGGTCTGCCAGAGCACCGCGCCGCTCTCCGCGTCGAGGGCGTACATGCTGGCGTTTTCCGTGGCGACGATCAGAACGTCGTGCGTGCCCTGGTTCGGAATTGCGATCCCATCCGCATAGAGCGGTTGCGCGTCCACTACACCGTCCAGAGCTTTTTGAAAGACTTTGCCGAAGGTTGCCGAATTTACATTGCTCGGCGTAAGGGTGCTCTCCAAAGCATTCCACCCGTTCCGCGCCGAATCGTTGTGCTGGGTCCAAACGTTAGTTTGAGCGGACGCCAGACCAAGGCAGCCCCCCAGAAACGCGCACGTAAGCAAGCGGGATCTTTGCATGAGTATTCCTTTGCACGTAGCATACCGCGCCGGGCTACTATTCCCGCTGCCCCCTCCGCGCCCTCAGCTTTTGACTTTTTTTAGGCTTTTCTCTGCGCCTCCGCGCCTCAGCGGTGATTTACTTAGACTGCTCCCGCAGATACCGCCCCGTGTACGACCGCGCCACGCGCGCGACTTGCTGCGGCGTGCCCGCTGCGACGACTTCACCTCCCCGCGCGCCGCCTTCCGGACCCAAGTCAATCACCCAGTCCGCGGCTTTGATCACCTCCAGGTTATGCTCGATCACGATCAGGCTTCCGCCGCTGTCGATCAGGCGCTGTAGCGCCGCCAGCAGTTTCGCAATGTCGTCGAAGTGCAGCCCGGTGGTGGGCTCGTCGAAGATGAATAGGGTCCCCGCGCAACTTGCCGATGCCAAGTGCGCGGCCAGTTTCACGCGCTGCGCTTCCCCGCCGGAAAGCGTGGTGGCCGATTGGCCCAGCCGCAGGTATCCTAGCCCGACATCGTCCAACACTTTCAATTTCTGCACCAGCTTGGGCGTGGCGTGAAAGAACTCCATCGCTTCGCGCACCGTCAGTTGCAGCACTTCGTAAACGTTCAGCCCGTTGTAGCGGATTTCCAGAATGCCGCTCTTGAAGCGCGTGCCTTTACATTCGTCACAGATCAGTTCCACATCCGCCAGGAACTGCATCTCCACCGTTACCGTGCCATCACCCTGGCAGGTTTCACAGCGCCCGCCCGGTATGTTGAACGAGAAGTGGCCCGCCGTGTAGCCGCGCCGCTCGGCTTCCCGCGTAGAGGCGAAAAGCCCACGAATGATGTCGAACGCCTTAATATATGTCACCGGATTGGAGCGCGGCGTACGACCGATCGGCGATTGATCGATCATCACCGTGCTCAGGATGCGTTCGGCTCCTTCCAATTTCTTGCACGTCAGCCGCGGGCTGCTGTCCAGCGCTTCCGCAGCTTCGTCGAACTCCGGATCGTGATCCGATTCCCGCGACTTGTGCAGGGCCTCCAGCGAGCGGTAAATCACATCGTGCACCAGCGTGGATTTGCCCGAGCCGGAAACGCCGGTCACCACTACCATCATGCCCAGCGGAATCTCCACATCGATGTTTTTGAGGTTGTGCACGCGCGCTCCGGAAAGCCGCAGCATGTGTTTGGAATTGACCGGCCGATGCGTGCGCGGCGTCGAAACCACCGCCTCGCCCCGCAGATACCGCGCTGTGAGCGAGCCGTTCCCGTTGGCCATCAGCTTGCGCAACGGCCCCTCGAATACAATCTGACCGCCGTGTTCCCCGGCTCCGGGACCGAGATCGACAATGTGGTCGGCCGCCTGCATCACGTCCGGATCGTGCTCCACCACCACGATGGTGTTGCCCAATTCGCGCAGTTCCTCCAAAATGCGGATGAGCCGCCCCGTGTCGCGGCTGTGCAATCCGATTGACGGCTCGTCCAGCACGTAACAGGCGCCTACGAGCCGCGAGCCCAGACACGTCGCGAGTTGAATGCGCTGCGCTTCGCCGCCCGAGAGCGTCGCCGAGAGGCGGTCGAGCGTCAGGTACTCCAGGCCCACGTCGTTCAGAAACTTCAGCCGCTGCCGGATTTCCAGCAGGATCTTATCCGCGATCGCGCTTTCTTCCGGAGTGAGTGCGAGCTGATCGAAGAATTGTTGCGCCTCGGCGATGTTCAGCCGCACGACTTCCGCCAGGTTTTTGCCTCCGACGCGCACGTACAGCGCTTCTTTGCGCAAGCGTGCGCCTTTGCAGTCCGGACAAAGGGCATACCCGCGGTACCGGCTCATGAAAACGCGCACGTGCAGCTTATATTTCTTCGTCTCCAAAAAATCGAAGAAGCGCCGAATGAACTCTTCCACAGTGTCGCGTTCGGCATCCGTCAAATCGCAATACGCCACGCCGAAACGTACCTTGCCTCGCGCCGATTTACGAAAATTGGCCAGCCACGAACGGTACTTCGGTTTGGTCCACGGATCGACCGCATCGTCGTCCAGCGATAAGCCTTTATCCGGAACCACGCGGTCCATGTCGAAGTCGATGGTGTTGCCGAACCCCTGGCACCGGGGGCAGGCGCCGAACGGCGAATTGAAGCTGAACAGGATCGGCTCCGGTTGGCTAAACTCCATACCGCAGGTCTTGCACTGAAACTTCTCGTTGAACCGCAGCCGCTCCCCGCCGGAGGTAGCTTCGAAGATCACCTCGCCGGCTTCCCGGTAACAGATCTCAATCGTGTCCACCAGCCGTTGATGCAGATCGGCGTTGATCGCAATGCGGTCCACCAGCACGAACAACGGCTGCGAGAAATCGATATCCAGCAGCGATTCGGGCGTGGAGAATTCGAAGGTGCGGCCCCCCTGAAACAGCCGGTTGAAACCTTTTTTGCGGAGTTCGAAAAGGTGATCGCGCAAGCTCTGCGCCGTATGCTCGGCGCTGGAGACTGGGAACAGCGCGTACCAGCGCGAGCCCGCCGGCAGTTCCAGCAGCCGCGCCGCGACTTCATCCACCGAATCGCGCTTCACCCGGGTGCCGCACTTGGGACAAAAGGTCTGTCCCACGCGCGCGAATAGCAGCCGCAGAAAATCGTAGCATTCCGTCGACGTCGCCACCGTCGAACGGGGGTTGCGGCTGGTGTTCTTTTGGCGGATCGCGACCGCCGGCGCGATGCCGTCGATCTCCTCCACTTCCGGCTTCTCCATCCGCTCCAAAAACTGCCGGGCATACGCCGAGAGCGATTCCACATAGCGCCGCTGCCCCTCCGCATAGATCGTGTCGAAGGCCAGCGACGATTTGCCCGAACCCGAAACTCCCGTGATCACCGTGAGCTGGTTGTGGGGAATAGAAAGCGAAATGTCTTTCAGGTTGTGGACCCGCGCACCGCGAATCCGGATAAAGTCTTGCACGGTTGTTTATTTCAAATTGCGGTCGAAGAAATCGAGCATCAGCTGGTTCATCTGCCGGAGCGCGGCGCCGGTGACGCCGTGGGTCTTCTGGGGATATACCATCATCTCAAACTGCTTGCCCGCTAGCTGCAACGCGTTGGTCAACTGAAGCATATTCTGGAACAGCACGTTATCGTCTTCCAGGTTGTGCGCCAGCATCAACTTGCCGGTCAGATTAGCGGCATGGGCCGAGAGCGCGGTGTCTCGATAGCCGTCCGGATTGTCCTTGGGCAACCCCATGTACCGTTCCGTGTAGATGGTGTCGTAGTTCATCCAACTGGTCACCGGCGCGCCCGCGAATCCTGCGCGAAAAACCGACGGGGCGTTCAACATGGCGTTCACCGTCATGAAGCCGCCATAGCTCCACCCGTGAATCCCGATGCGCTGCGGATCGGCGATCCCTTGCGTGATCAAATATTCGACTCCCGCAACCTGATCGGCCAGTTCGTTTCTTCCGAGGTCATGGAAGACCGGCGTTTCGAAAGCGTGTCCTCTCCCCGAGCCGCCCCGATTCTCGGCCTGCCAGATCACATATCCGCGATGCGCCAGCACCTGCTCCACGTTGATGCCGGACCACGCGTTGCGGGCCGGCAGGGCAACATCCGGACCGCCATACACGGTGATCGCCACCGGGTATCTCTTGCCGCGCTCGAACCCCGCAGGCTTGATCAGCTTTCCGTATAGCTCCGTCCCGTCCGCGCCGGTGAACTTTACAATCTCCGCCGGAAGCACGTCATATTCGGTCTGCCGCGGGTCCGGTTCCTTATAGGTCGTCACCCGCCGCCCGTCCCCCGCATACAGCACCGTGCGCGGCGGCTCGGTGAGGCTCGACCACGTGTCCAGGAAGTACGCTCCGCCAGGTCCCATGGAAATCGAGTGCGTCCCACTCTCCGGCGTGAGGCGCCGCTTGTTTCTGCCGTCCAGGCCAACTTCATAAAGCGAAGTCTCGGTGTGCGATGGTTCGCTCGAACTATAGAACACGCGGCCGCTGCCCTCATCCACGCCATCGATGCTGCGCACTTCCCACGCGCCGCTGGTCAATCGTTTTACATCCTTGCCGTCGTTGGAGTACAGGTAAATGTGCCGGTAGCCGTCGCGTTCGCTGGTCCACAGGAAGTGCTTGCCGTCCTTAATAAACTGCATGTCGCCTTCGAGGTTGATCCAGTAAGGATCCGACTCTCGAAAGATCGTCGAAATCGCCCCCGATTCCACGTCGATGGCCAAGGCTTCCAGATGGTTCTGCACTCGGTTCATCCGCACTAGGTACACGCTGCGGGAATCTGGCATCCATCCGGCGCGCGCGGCTAGATAGTTGTCGCGGGTATCGCCAATATCGAACCAGCGCGTCGCGCCACCACTTGCCGAAACCACCCCCAGCCGCACCGCGGCATTGTTCTCCCCCGCTTGCGGATACGGCTCGGGCTCGAAGACCGCCCGAACGCGCAGCAGATCTTCATGCGGAAACATCGGTTCGGGCGTGGTGTCGAACTGCAAGTACGCGATCGACTTGGAATCGGGCGACCACCAGAACGCGCTGCCCAGCGACAGTTCCTCCGGATATACCCAATCGGGGCCGCCGTTGCGCAGCGTGGGCGAGCCGCCGGAGGTCAGCCGCACCTCCTGCTTGCTTTGCGTATCGATCGTATACAAGTCCCACCCCCGCCGGAATGCCACCTTCCTGCCATCCGGCGAGAACTGCGGATCGACTTCCGCTTCGGCCGTTCGAGTGAGTTGCTGCCATTCCCCGTTATCAACCCGCACCAGAAAGATGTCGCCATCAGCGCTGTCGAGCAACTGTTTACCGTCAGGCGACCATTCGATGCCGCCGGTCCTCTCGCGCCGATTAGTCCAATCAAATGGTCCGGCTCCCGCCGGAGCTTTCACCGCTACTGCGTCCAGCGTGCCGAGCGAAAGCAGCGTTTTGGACTTCTTGGCCGCGGCATCGTAGATCACGAGGTTGCCGTTCTGCCGCACGGCAAAGCGCTTGCCGTCTGGCGCCCAAACCGGCCGCGACTCGCGCGCCCCCGGCGCTTCGCCCAGCGTGTCGAGCGTGATCGGCTTTTTCGCGCCTATCGCCAGGCAAGAGAAAAACAAAGGAAGGACGAAGCGATACATCTAGTTCATTCTAGCGTGGCGGCGCTTGCCCACGAGCACTCAACGAAACCCTGAGACCGCGGCTTCTTCGCCGGTCACAATCTGTTTTGGCAAAGGTAGGTAACCGAGGGCGGCGGCTTGACGCTGGCCTGGCCCCAGCATCCATTTCAGGAAAGCCGTGATCGCATTCCGCTCGCATCTAGGGTCAGACGGCCATCGGAAATTCGACGTGGCGGCTACGTCCTTCACGGCCGGCGATTTACAACATCCGTCTGCACATCGCCGTCGGGCTGAAAACTCTGGGAATAGGAAAATTACTGCGCTTTTGCAGCCTCCCGGCCGCGCTGCGTCAGCTTTTCTCCATTCGCCAAGGTAATCGATTCAAACAATGCCCCGGCCTGGCCATTCAGAAGAGGATCGCCGACCACGATCACCTTGTCGCCAGGCTTGATGTCGGATTTCTTCCAGCCGGCGCGCGCCAGGTATCCCGGCGCAGTCATCTCCACGTTCCAGGTGACCACTCCACCGTCCTTTCCGGCCACATCCATCTCGAGGTAGCAATGCGGATTCTGCCAGCTAAAATTCTTGACGGTGCCCGTCAGTGTGACCGGATGCTGGCGGTCGAACCCGGTCATCGAATGATGCGCCGCTAAAGGAGCAGCCAGACAGAGGCTAGCGATCGCTACACCGGCAACAAGTAAGTTCTTCATGCTCTATCTCCGCTATCTCGAATTTCGGTCCGCATTGGTGCTCAGCAGATGCTCATTGAGATCCGGGAGGCACTCGGCCTCCGTAATTTCCTGATCATCCACGCGGCGCCATCGCTTCGTCCAGGTCCACTCGCCCTCCCAGCTCTTAGGATCGGTCATCGTGTATTGAATTTCGAGGGTAGCGCCGTTATTCAGCATCCGCATGCGCTCTACCACGTGCAGCGCATCACTGGCGGGAATGCCGTTGTCGATCCAATGATGGTCGTTGACGAAGCCGGTGGTATCCACCACCAGCGAGTCCCCCTCCCAATGTCCGATCGATTCGCCGTTGAAGCTGGCGATCACGGTATCCGGGTCGGTGTGCTTGCGGCCATCCAGATAAATGATGCGCACGCTGTTCATAAACCCGCTCACCATGTAAATTACGGTGGGCTTCTGAATCATGGCGATGGGCCACACGCGCGTCATGATGATGGGCAGGCCCGCGGGCCAGCAGTGGCCGATATCGTCCCGATAGGCTTCCCCTTTAGCGGCGGCTTTTTTTGCGGCGTCATACTGCGCTTGCGCCGCCGGAGTCAGCTTGGATCCGGGAGGCGGGCTGAACTGCCAGGGATTGTTCGGTCCGCCTCCGTGCAACCAGGTTCCCGTGATATCGAACGGAGGTTTGGGACGCGCTTTGGCAAGATTTGCCGGCGCCAGCGAGCCCATGGCGACGCCATGTTCGTCAAGCGGCGCCGGGGCCTGGGCCCGCGAGTCGGGCGCGCACGCAGCAGCCAGTAGCGCAACGGCCATCCATCGGGACTGTTTGTTCATACGGTTGTCCTTCACTTGTTTTGTAACTTCATGCGCACTACGCCGTTTGCGTCCACATATTCGCGGTTGTTCTCGCAAACGAACTCCACCATCTCGTAATTGGGAACCAGCCGGTAGGAAATCGTATACGTGACGGGCTTCTCCAGCACCACGGGATCTGCGATCGTAATCTGGTCTTCCAACGTGTCGGCGCCCGCTTTCTGCATGCGCTCGGTGATGCGCATCTGTTCGCTATGTGGCATTTCCTGGTAGCCCAAGACCGATTCCTTAATGCCGATCGTATCCACCACGAGCGTGCTGCCTTCCCAATGGCCTACGGAATGGCCGTAATAGCCGGGGTCGAGGTCATCCAGAGCAGCCTGCGGTTTTCCGATGTAGATGCGCCGCACCTCGCTAAAAGCCTCGGCGATGATGGTCACTTGTTTGGGCGTCTGAATCACTTCCATGGGATAGACGGCCACCTGCATCATGCCGGGCATGCCGTACGGTTCGCACAAACCACGTGCCGCCAACTGTTCGCCACGAGCGGCGGCTTCGCGCTCGCGCGCCCGCATTGCTTCGTATTTCTCCTTATAAGGGGACTTGAACGCGATCGCTCCGGCCGCTCCGCCGCGCCCCCGGCCCATGGCTGGTCTCCAGACACCCGAGAAGTCTGCTTGCGCCAGCGCCGCGATGGCGCTCGCCAGCAAGAGCACGGCAACCCGCATTACTTGGGCTCCCGGCCCGGCCCGTTGCCGAGTTTGCGGTCGTCGGGCAGGTTCGCCTGCACCAGCAACCCGCCGGGATTTCCATTCTTCAGCGGATTGATAATCAGCGTGATCTTCTCCCCTGGCTTGAGCGTGTCGTGCTTCCAGCCGCTATTGCGCAGAATACTGGGGCTGCCCAGTTCGACGCTCCAGTGTTTGACCGCGCCCGCTTCTCCCGGCACGTCGATCTCGATATAGACGTGCGGATTGGTCCACTCGAATGAAGTCACTGCGCCCGTGAGCGTGACTTCTTTCGAGGTGTCGAACATGACGAAAGAGTGATGAGCCCAGGCGGTTGCCGCCCATAGGGTTCCCGCAATGCATGCAAAACCTCTGATACGCATAGCCCGATTCCGATTGGGATCTATTATAGGCATGCCCTATGCCCACCGCCAAGCTGGAGCAGCAAAAAGGACCGGCCGCAGCCCAGAGATCTCTTCAACGGAGGCACTGGCCGAGGCCGAAGATATAGCGGGTGAACTTCATTTGGGCGCGGGGTCCATCCGATCTTGCTCAAAGCTCGAGGACACCCGCGATCTGCATATCTGCAGGTTCAAAGACCCGGGTCACCACCAGCCGGCCGATCTGTGCTTGAAACACGACGTTGCCGTCTCGTTTGCCGATCTCGACCGAACGCGGAAAAAGATATACCACCGTTGCCAAGCCGCCATCCTTGCGCAGGAGATCGACTCGCGCCGGCTTCAGATCCTTCTTCTGATACCGTTTCAGAAATGCGACGCCGCGCAGCGTCCTCTCGGTCCATTCTTTCGGCGTCGGGATGTCGTACACCGTGATGGCATAGTATTCGTCGCTCTCCACCGTGGGCGCATCCAGGTCGCCCACCTTTTTTTCCGCGGTTTGGATCGGGCGGGCGCTTTCCCACCGAACCAGAACCGTTCCTGGATCCGGCTTGGCGTGCGCCCGTGAGATGGCCTCCGCGGCTCGTTCCGGATCGAAGATCCCGGCCAGCCCCTCGAGTCCGACCCCTTTTCCAATATCGGCTTGCATGTCGCCGCCATTCCGGCGCTCATCCGGACTCAGGTCGCGCACCCACTGCGGAGTCACTCTCTCGGCCCAAGGCGAGTGGTTCAGCACGATGTTCGCGTCATCCCGATCCCACCGTTCGACCGGTTTCGTTTGCCAGGACGGGCTCTGAGCGGCGGCCACAAACCATGCAGCCGTAGCGAGCGAAACAACTTTCACCGCCTGATGCATCTGCTTTTATTGTACAAACGACAAGCATCTGGTACAGGTCGTGTGGCTAGGACAGGCCGTCCTGTCGTTGTGATTCCGCGGGCCGCCTCGGGCGATGATAACCATACGCGATCCGCGCAGTTCTTCAGTATCGAACCAAGGAACCGACATTGTGTTACCGGTGTCGAATTCTGCCGGGAGGACAGTGTCGGTGTTCTGCAAAGCGGTCTTATCCATTCTTGCGGCTTTGCCTGCTTTTCCTCAGCCACCAGCATTTGTAGCGATTACCATAACGCCTGCTCGCTCCGTTGGTCCGCGTGACGCGCGCTTCGAGGTCCGGCCCAACGGTGATTTGTTTGCGCGGGCTTTTCCGGTGGCTCGGCTCCTAAGTTACGCTTACGACTTGCCGGCGAACCCTTCATCACGCCTATCCACGCTTCCGGACTGGACCTTTTCGGAGAAGTACGATATTGACGCTAAGGCGGCCGGCAACGCGATTCCCGCCAGTCTTCAAGACACCGAAATCCGCGGCCGAATTCAACAAATGGTTCGCGAATTACTCGCCGGCCGTTTCCGACTCGTGATGCGGGTTGAGAATAAGACAACGTCTGTGTATGCGCTCACCGTCGCCTCCGCAGGCCCGAAGTTTCAGAAGGCCGCCGTTACAGAAAGAGATTGCCTTCCCGCTGCCAGTCAGGAGAGTTGCCATGGATTTGCCGACGGCTTAGGCCATCCCTTGACTGCAAGAGCTGCCGATATGGACGACCTTGCTCGTTATATCGAGAATTGGACGGACTTACCGGTCGTGAACCGCACTGCCCTCAGCGGGCTGTTCACCTTGAACAGTGAAGGCTGGATTCCCATGCGGCTGCCGCCTCCGCCGCCCGGGCCATCGCCAACTGCAAACCCATTTGCAGGACTCCCCACCATCTTCACCGTGCTGGACAAACTCGGCCTCGAACTGCACCGGCAAGAGGCCGCAGTGGCGGTCTACACCCTGGAGCGCATCGAGCGCCCGGCCGCCAACTGATACCCGACGGTGCAAGTTGCGCGGTTAAAAAGTGGGTTTTGTTGATAAGAAAGGGGTAGGTCAGCACTTGGGCGCGCAACTTGCGCGGTGGAGGATAAACTCGGAGCAGTTCAGGCCGCCAGGATCCCCGCAGGATCAGTTCGTTTTTTCGAGTGCCGTTGTCGAGCAGGAGGTCATCCGGAGCGAGCGTCTGGAAGACGCCGGAATTTGTCCGCTCGGCGCTCTCAGTTTGATTTTGCTTTTCCTCTGTATCTGAGTGCCTCGGCGGTGAATTCCTGGCGCCATCCTCGCATTCCAGCCGCCTGCATCCGATTTGCGGTAAAATATCCCTAGCGCGCACTCGGGGACTCCTGTGATCCTGCCGCCCGTCGACCCCAATCCGGAAGTTCACGTTAGCGACAAGCCCCCTCTGCGCGACGATACTCGGTTTGCCGCAGGCAAAATCGCTATATTTCAATATTCCGCCGTCGTTATCTTTCTGTTTTTGATCTCGGGTTTTTGGAAGCTGCAGGTGCAAAATCCCGAATTCTATGACGAACGCGCCCAGGAAAATAGCGTTAAATCGGTCCCTATCCTCGCGCCGCGCGGCCGTATCCTCGATCGCGATGGCCGGGTCATCGTCGATAACCACTCTTCGTTTTCATTGATTCTGGCGCGAGAATCGGTTAAAGAAGAGCACCTTAAGCCCATCGCTCAGGGCCTCGATCTCGATTACAACGATCTGCTGGGCAAAGTAAGGCGATTTAAATCGCAGCCCAAGTACGTGCCAATCGTTATCAAAGAGGAGCTTACTCCCGCCGACCTGTCGTTCGTCGATTCGCACCACGATTTCTTTCCCGAGTTGGTCCTCATCCAGGCGCAGCGCCGCCTGTACCCTCAAAACGGGATGATGGCCCATGTCATTGGCTACACGGGTGAAATCAGCGAGGAGGAACTCGATTCGCCCGAGTTCGCCAAGTACAACCAGGGCGATGTCATCGGCAAGTTTGGCATCGAGCGGGAATACAACGACCGCCTCATGGGTATCGATGGCCAGCGGCAGGTGGTCGTCGATAATCGCGGCCAGGTGCGCCAGGTTCTGAGCAACAAGCCGGCCGTAAAAGGTAACGACATCCAACTTTCCATCGACCTTGACCTTCAGGCCGTCGCCGAGCTCGCCATGGATGGCCGCAACGGCGCGGTGGTGGCGCTCGATCCGCGCAATGGCGACGTGCTGGCCATGGTTAGCCGCCCCGCCTTCGACCCCAATAAGTTCGCTGTCCGCATCAAGGCCAAAGATTGGAAGGAAATCGCCGACAACCCCGATCATCCTATGCTCAATCGAGCCATACAAGCGCAGCAGGCTCCCGGTTCCACCTTCAAGCCATTTACCGGGTTGGCCGGGTTGGAAAGTGGCGCCATCGATGATCAGTTTTCGGTGAATTGCGCTGGCGGTGTGGCGCTCTATGGCAAGTTCCAGAAGTGTTGGGTCTATCCCAAGGGCCACGGCCGCATTTCGCTGCACCGCGGAATCGTAGAATCCTGCGACGTCTTTTTCTATACCGTCGCCGCCAAAACCGGGATCGATAACCTGGCCTTCTACGCCGAGACAGCCGGCTTTGGCCACCATACCGGAATCGACCTGCCCAACGAATTCGTTGGTGTAGTGCCTTCTGAAAAGTGGAAGCTCCGCAATTTCCGAGAAAAGTGGTACGCCGGTGAAACTCCTTCGGTCGGTATCGGCCAGGGTGCTCTGACCGTCACCCCGCTTCAACTGGCGCGCGCTATTGGCGGTGTCGCCATGGGAGGCGTGTGGCACCATCCGCATCTGCTGAAAACCGACAAGCCGGATAAACCCGACGTCTGGGCTCTAAATCCCGACAACGTAAAGGATATTGTGGACGGGATGTATGGCGTGGTCAATGAGAACGGCGGTACGGGAATTCGCGCTCGGCTACCGTATGTGGACGTTTGCGGCAAGACCGGCTCCGCCCAAGTTGCCTCCAACGATGTGACTAAGGGCCGCTCGTCGAAAGAACTCAAAGACAACTCATGGTTCGAAGCCTTCGCTCCCTGCCATGCGCCGGAAATCGTGGTCGTAGCCTTCTGGGAGCACGCCGAGCACGGCGCGCTGTCCGCGCCCATTGCCCGCGACATTCTGGCCGCCTACTTCGATAAGAAGAAGCGCCTCGACATAGAAGCCAAAGCAAAAGAGGCCGGCCTTGCCGCCAAAATGGCCTCGCTCGGGAACATGGTGGTTCCCGCCCCCGGTTCCCGGCTCTCAGCTTCTCCTGACTCCTCAACGCCCGAGCCTGGACCTGAGGAATAGAATGGCGCGCTACCTTTCCAACCGCGACATCGATTGGCCGCTGATGCTCATCACCTTGCTGATCTGCGCCATAGGAGTGCTGCAGATCTTCAGTTCCACCCGCGACAGCATCTGGCAGGACGCCTGGTGGAAGCAGATCATCTACATCTTCGCCGGCCTGTTCCTCATGTGGCTCATTCTGGCCATCGACTACCATACGTTGCTCCATCACGTGGCCCTGATGTACGGCATCTCCGTAGTCGCCTTATTAGGGACCTATGCCATCGGCACGCAGGTTTTCGGGTCCCGCCGCTGGATCCCGCTAGCCGGCGGGTTTCACCTGCAAGTATCGGAATTCGTCAAGCTGGTGATAATATTGTTGGTAGCCCGCTACCTGACCGATTTGAAAACGGACCAGTTGGAAGTGCGTGAGATGCTGAAGCTGGCGGGCCTGGTGATCGTTCCCACGGTGCTGGTATTGAAACAGCCGGACCTGGGGACCTCCCTGACGTACCTCGCTATTCTGGTGGTGGGTGCTTTTCTGGCAGGGTTGCGCTGGAAGTACGTGGCCGTCATCGCCGTAGTGACCGTGCTCGTGCTTCCTGTGACGTATCACTTCCTGAAGCCTTATCAGAAAGCGCGTTTGGTGAGTTTTATGGATCCCGACCGGGACCCCCAAGGTACTGGCTATCAGTTGATTCAGTCGCAAATCGCCGTGGGAGCTGGCGGTATGTTCGGCAGGGGCGTCACCAAAGGTACGCAAACTCAGCTCCGCTTTCTGCCCGTGCCGCAGACCGATTTCATCTTTTCGGCATTCGCGGAAGAGCATGGTTTCGTTGGCGTTGTCGTTGTGTTGTCGTTGTATTTCGTGTTGATCATGCGCATTGTCCAGAATGCGCAAACGGCGGCCGACCGTTCTGGCATGTACATCTGCATGGGGGTAGCAGCTCTGTTGCTGTTCCACATGTTGGTGAATGTCGGCATGGTAGTGGGGCGTATGCCGGTTACCGGTATACCGCTCCCCTTTATGAGCGCCGGGGGATCGAGTCTCTGGGCGAATTTCTTGGCTCTGGGGTTGGTGAATAACGTCCGCCTCAGAAGGTTTGTGAATTAAAGGTTTTGAAAAGGAAAGATTGATCGGGAGCCTGTAGAGACCCCCGCGATGCGATCGGGCCGGAACGCCGGCGCGTCCGGGATGAGGAGCGGTTCCCCGGCAGGATGGTGTTGAGAACGAGGCTCCACCTCCGGCCAGCGTGAGATTCGAGTGGTTTCGTCCGGCGGCCCGCCCACGGGTTGGCCGGATCACACGCAGGGCGCCCTACCTTATTACCCGTTTACATTCTCTACGCTTCCGCAAGGAGGCAGTAGATGTCGAAAGAACTCGTGATCTCGGCGAACCGCCACGAAACGCGGGTGGCCATTGTCGAGGACGATCAGGTCGTAGAAGTCTATCATCAGCGCGAAAATGAGTACTCGCTCGCGGGAAGCATCCATAAGGGAAAGGTCACGCGCGTTCTGCCGGGCATGCAATCGGCGTTTGTCGATATCGGCCTGGAGCGCGACGCTTTCCTCTACGTGTCCGACTTTTTCGAAGACAACGAAGAATACGACAAGATCGTTACATCGGTGGAGGAGAAGGTATTTAAGCTGGACCGGACTCCGGCGCTGGTTGCAACCGCGGCGCCTCCGCCGCCACAACCGGAACCTGCGCCCATCACTATCGCGGGCGAGCCGGAAAGCCCAGCGGAACCGGCTCCTCCAGTAGCCGAGGCTGCCGTCGTCGCTCCAACCGCTGCTCCAATGGAACAGCGTCGCGATAACCGCGATGACCGCGATCGTCGCGGACGCCGGGGACGCCGCCGGCGCGGCCAAAGAGGTGGCGGGGGGCGCGGTCTGCCCGACTCCAAGTTCTATTCGCCGTCCGCGCGCGGTCCGTCCGAACCGCCGCGCGAAAGCGTTGTCTCTGAACCAGTGGCCGCCGCCGAGCCCGAAACGCAGCCTGCCGCGCCCGCTACCGCGGACGATTTCTTTGTGCTCCCCGGCGAATCGCTCGCCAAGTATACGCGCTCCGATGCCGGCGAGCCCGAAATGGATGAGCCCGAAATCGACGAGCCTGAAATCAACGACCCCGAAGACGGCCCCACTCCGCCGCTCTCGGCCGAACTGCCCGCACAGGCCGAGCCCGAACCTGAACCCGTACACGCGGCGGATAAACCCGAGGCGGACGGACACGCGGCGATAGCCGCGTCGGTCGTTGCCGAGACCTCTCAGGACGTCTACCCTCTTCCCACCGATGCCGCCGAACCCGAAGAACCGGGCGAAGTCGCCGTCGAAGCCGCCGAGCCTTCCGAATTAACCGCTGTAGACGAATCCATCCTGGAAGCATTCGGTGAATCCGTAACCGAAGAAGCCCTGGCTGAAGAAGGATTAGCTGAACCACCCGTCGAAGGAACCTTGGTTGAGGAAGAAGGCCCCGAACCCGCCCGCATCCCGACCAGTCTCACCGCCACTCTGCGCGAACAAGGTTCGCGGTATCCGCACCGTGTCTCGCGCCGCATGCGCCGCAGAGGCCGTGGAGAGGGGCCTCGCGGCGAAATGCGCGGCCAGCATGAAGGCCGCCCCGCCGACGCCGCCGCGCGCCCCGCACCGGAAACACGCGTCGCCGCCGCCGCTAGTGGAAATGGACGGCCCGAACGGGAACGCGGCCCCGCTCCTTCCATTAGTGACCTGTTGCGCGAGGGCCAGGAGATCATCGTTCAGATCGCCAAAGAGCCGCTCGGCCAGAAGGGCGCACGCATCACCTCCCACATCGCTCTGCCCGGACGCTTCCTGGTCTACATGCCCACCGTCGACCACATCGGCGTTTCCCGCAAGATTCCGAGTGATGAAGAGCGCAGCCGTTTGAAGCGCGTCTTGCAAACGCATCGCACAGGCATCCCCGGCGGCTTTATCGTCCGTACCGCCGGTGAAGGGCACACCGAAGAGGAACTCCGCGCCGACATGATGTTCCTCTATAACCTCTGGATGGACCTGCGCCAGAAAGCCGAGCGCAAACCTGCTCCGGCCTTGATCCATCACGATCTCAATGTGGTCGAGCGCGTTCTGCGCGACCAGCTCACGTCATCCTTCAAGAGCATCTGGGTTGATAACGAAGAAGTCTACGAGAACGTTTTGCAGTTCGTGCAGCGCTTCCAGCCCGCCTTGGTCAGCCGCGTGAAGATGTACACCCGGTCGAACCCCATCTTCGAGGAGTTCGGCATTACCGCCGAGTTGGAGAAAGCCCTCCGCCCCAAAGTCTGGCTGAAATCCGGCGGCTATATCGTCATCAACCAGACCGAGGCCCTGGTGGCTATCGATGTGAACACCGGCAAGTTCGTCGGCAAATCGAACCGCCTGGAAGACACCATCGTCAAGACCAATACCGATGCCATCAAGGAGATCGTACGGCAGATCCGCCTCCGCGACCTTGGGGGCATCATCGTGGTCGACTTCATTGACATGGATGAGCGCAAGAACCGGCAGAAGGTAATGCAGTCGCTCGAAGAAGCCATGCGCGCTGACCGCGCTCCCTACAAGATTCTCCAGTTCAACGATTTTGGTCTGGTGGCCATTACTCGCAAACGCGTCAAGCAGAGCCTTGAGCGCACTCTCTGCATGCCCTGCCCCTATTGCGAAGGCGCCGGGTACGTCAAGAGCGCCCAAACGGTGGTAGGCGAGATCCTGCAGGAAGCCCATAAGATCGCCAAGGCCGTGGAAGGCAAAGACGTCATGCTGCGCGTCTCGCCCAACGTGGCGAAGTTGCTCAAATCCAACCAGAACTCGTATCTTCAGGAGATAGAAGAAATCCTCGGCCGAACGGTAATTGTGAAAAGCGACCCACAACTCCACCAGGAGAAATTCGACCTGGCCTAGTGGCGCCGGCGGTCTTGCCCCGGCGCTTTATTGCTTCAGCGGCCGGTGCGCCGAATGAGGACACCCGGCGAAAGCCGCGTCCCCAGCCGCTACTGCTTCAGCGGTGGGTGCGCCGAATACTGTTGTTGTGGCGGGTTCAGCTTCACCTCGATCGTCTTCTCCGCTTCATTCACGTCGAAAGTCTGTCCGAACGTCTGGTAATCCTTCGCGATCACCTGAATCAGGATCTTCCCTTGAGGGATCTCCGGGATTTTCGCCTCCCCGTCCTGGTTCGTACGGAGTTCGTACTGATCCCGAATCTTGTGCCCCAGCTTGATATACGAGCGGCCCTGCACGAACCGGACGATCACGCTGGCGCGATCGACCGGTTTATCGCTGTCATTCGTCACGTGGATGGACAACTTGGTCATGTCCACGGCGTGGCCAACGGTCGCGCAGGCGAGCACGGCCGACGCCAGGAAAAGACGGAAGGACATACCCTGATTATACGCGCCAGGTGCTATCATAATAAGAGTAGTACCTGCCACTGCCTACCGTTTGGGGGCGCAACGGATTCGACGGGATTGAATCGTGGTGGGGAGGCGTGCCGGGTTCCGAGCTCCCGTAAAACGATCGGAAAACGATAACTGCCAATACGCAGTTTGCATACGCTGCCTAATTAATTAGGTAGCCGCTCCAGCCGCTGAGCCCGCGCGGCGGTGAGTGAGCGTCATCTTGCGGGATTGGCCAAAGGCTTCGGTCCGGAGCCCGCGGCTGAAACTCAATCGGGCTAGGCCGCCGCCGCTCTCGCCGGTTCTGAAGCGTCGGCCGAAAATTTTGAGCCGGCTACGCACGTAGGCTCTTCACGACGGGCTTTCTCGGACGGGGGTTCAACTCCCCCCGCCTCCACCACAATATTGTCGATGACTTACATGATATCGAGTCATTCTCACCGTGAGAACTTGGCAAAATCCAGGTCAAGGCGGTTCAGACCGGATACTCTGATACTCTTGCTATTGCCATAGCGGATCAAGACTTCACCACTTGCCGCGGGTGCACGACGCTGATTCCTTGATACCTGGAGAAATCTTTCTGATCCAAAGTAAGAAGATGAGTGAGCCCGTGGATATGCATCGCGGCAACCAACCTGGCATCATGAACTTGGACGCCGATGACGGCATGCGTAATGACGAGCCGTCGCCACTCGACATGAATACGCGGGTCGTCGGGCAGAAGCTCCCTTCGATTAACTCCGCCCTTCGATTCGCCTCGGGGATGGTGAGGCCATAACCATTCTGCTGCGCCGGGCGGGTGCAGACATTCCAAAACTCCGCCAGATTTTGACGCGTGTAGCACAACTCGGCCCCCGAAAAGCGCAATGAACAGAGCGCAGAGCGTATTACGCGGTGTACACTGGGTCATTTTTATGGGAGACGCGTAACAGGATGTTCGTGTCGGCCAGGTGCGCTTCGGTATCCATCAATTGCGGTCGCGATAGATGCCGGAGCGATTGGAAGCTTCGGGAGGAAGAATTGGCATCGTTTCCGAGACTTCCGCCAAAGCGCCGAGCGTAGCGTCAAATTGAGCGAGAGTAGCCTTCGGCGCGCCCTCTTCTCGTTCCGTAAGGCTTTCCAATGCCCGTTCGATCACTTCTTCCGGCGAGTGGTACGGACCGTGCGCCAACTGTGCTTCACGAGCTCCTCGCTGTGTGGATTGAGTTGGATATTCATTGCCTTCCTCGCTTTCTTTCCTAGCATTATTTTGTCGTGCGAAACAATGGCCGATGCAGTGGACCAACGAGAGACTTAGGTTGTGCCATCATAGGGTGTTGTCCTTTGGTACTTTCGGAATGACGTGCGCCTGCCCCCTCGGCTGAGACAAACAGTTAAGACACAGTTCGCCGTCCGCTGAAAGTTCATTGTACGGTGGTTGGTTCCGGCCGCAAAATTGCGGTCATGAAAGACCACGGTTTCTTTCTCACCTTGCAGGCCATTCGCAGACAAATGGCCGCCATGCCCAACGAGCTCTACTTGGTCCGCCTGATTCATCACCGGACTCGGCAGGCGTTTCCCGGCGAACGGCTCTGGACTGCCGAGCAGTTGGCAAGCGCGGCCACGGTCCGCTTCCTGCGCGGGCGCAACCGCGAAGGCTGCGACGTCTATGTGCAGCCCTACGCCGGCAACCAGAATGCCGGCTACATTCTCGTCGATCTGGATCACACACGGCCGACGATCATCGACACCATGCACGCCCATGGACATGACCCCTGCGTGGTCGTGCAGACCAGCCCCGCTCATCTGCAAGCCTGGATTCGCCTCAGCGCCTCGCCGCTGGAACCGGCGCTGGCAAGCGCCGCCGGCAAACTCTTGGCGGCAGCTTATGGCGGCGATCCGGCCGGCACGGATTGGCGTCACCTGGGCAGGCTCGCTGGTTTCACCAATCAAAAGCCCGCGCGGCGCATCGCGGGCGGCTACGCCCGCTGGGTCAAGATCCTCCGCGCGCAAGCCGGTGTGGCGCCGCAAGCCGAAGCCCTGCTGCAATCGGCGCGCGGCTTGGCGTCGCCGCCTCCAGCGCTCACCTTCCACACCGCTGCAACGTTTCACGATTCTGTCCCCGTTACCATTGCCGCGTCGGTTGCCGCCGAACTCTATCAGGCCTGTATGGAGCGATGGCACATCCACCAACGCTTCCCCCGACCCGATTGGAGCACTGTCGATTGCTGGGTCGCGCGTCACTTGCTGCGGCAGCGTTGGACTCCCGCCCAGGTTTACGAAATTCTCCGGCTCGCCAGTCCGCACTTTCCCCGCCGCCACGGCAACCCCGACGACTATCTGCGCCGCACCATCGCCCACGCGGCTTTCCCTTTCCCTCCCCGCCCTGTGTGTGCGGATCATGCGCGCGCCTCCATCCGGCTCGACACGCCCAGCACCTGTTCGAACTCCACCGGCGGCCGATACCCCAACGCCGAGTGCAGCCGCTTCTGGTTATAAACTTCGTCAATGAATCGCGCGATCGAAGCCCGCGCCTCCGCCAGATCGCGGTATTCCTGCCGATACACCTCTTCGTATTTCAGGGTCTTCATCCACGACTCGCAGCCCGCATTTTCCCAAGGGCTCGATTTGTGACTCATGCTGATTTCGTACCCGTGTGTCTTCAACAGGTCGGTGTAATCTCCCGACGCATACTGGCTGCCGCGATCGGAATGATGCACACACCCGGCCGGCGGGCGCCGCAACTCCAAGGCCATGCGGAGCGCTGCCAGGGTGAGGTCGTCCTCCACACTCCGGTCCAGCGCCCAGCCAATCACCCGCCGCGAAAAGGCATCGATGACCACCGCCAAGTACACGAACTCCGCCTCCAGCCGGATGTACGTGATATCGGCCACCCAGAGTTGGTTGATGTCGCTGAGCGTCATCTGCTCCGCCAAATTCGGATAAACCTGCCTCTTGTGATTGGAATCGGTGGTCACCACGAACTTCCGCTTGCGGATGCATAGCAGATTGTCCTCACGAAGCAAGCGGTAAACCCGCTTGGGATTGACCACCCACCCCTCCCGGCGCCGTGCGGCCGTGATTCGTGGCCGGCCGTAGCTGGGCCATTCCAGAGCGATCCGCTGGATGGCGTCGCGCAGGTCCATGTCACGATCCGGCCGCACGGCGGCACCTTCGTCATAGCGGTAGAAGCTGGCGCGGCTCACGCCGCCCAGCTCCACCATCCGCCCAATCGTCAGTCCCCGGTTGGCTTTCACTTCTTCTTGGACCTTCCGGTAGACCGCGGACTTCCAGGGAGTGCCTGCAGCATCCGCTGCTCCTCGATGCGCTGCAAGCACCCCTTCAAAAAATCGATCTCCAGCGCCTGCTGACCAACCTTGCGCTCCAACTCCGCGATCCGGCCTTCCGACCAGCGCTGCTTTCCATTGCCCGGAAACACATTCCCAGGAGCCTGGCGGAACTCCCGCCGCCAGCGGTGCAGCACGTTGGGATTCACCTCCAATGCCCGTGCCGCTTCGCCGATGGATACCCCTTGTTCCAGCCGCCGCACGGCGCCCAGTTTGAACTCTTTGGTGAACTGCCTACGTGACAACCCCATGACTCAATTCTCCATTCAATGAAAAATGAGCCTTAACCATTTGTCTCAAAATTGGGGGCAAGTCCAACGGCGCCCTTGGTGACGATAACGGCTCGTGCCAATGTAGATAGAGCCCCTTTGAGGTGGAATGAGTGGGTGCAGGTCAGACGCAGGTGAAGGGCCGATAGGCCTGGCGCCTTAAGCCGACCGGAGAACCCCGATGAAGAAGCAAGAGAAGACGCGACCGAAACGGATTGTTGTGCCGCGGTTTGCGAATGAAACCGAAGAAGCCGAATGGTGGTATAAATCGGGGCGCGCACGACAAACACTCGTCGACCGGGAGAATGGGTCGCACAAGCGAAGCCGCTGATGTTTGCGGCTTGTGCCTGCCGCGGAAACCGCCTCTCCTAGTCCCCGCGACAGGCCAGTAAAACCTTTGAATTTACCCCGATTTACTCCGTGAACACGATCTTCGTCGTCGTTCCACCCACGTGGATTTCCTGGATGTGCATCTTACCGTCCGCGTTCGCGAACAGCACGCTGGTGGTGTTGTATTTCTTGTCCATATTCTCAACTTTGACGGGAGCTTCCCCATGAATCTTGCCGTTGCGGATCACCGCTTTTTGATCCGCGACTTGAACCGTGTAGTGCCCCGGAGCCAGCGTGGTATTGCCCAGCAGTGCAGGCTGGAATAGATCAATCGAGTACGACTTGCCGGCTGCCACCGCCATGCCCGCCAGCGCCAATACGAACACAAGTATCTTCGTCATGTATGCACCTCGAATGCTTGTTTTGTTTTAGTTGTTTTCGAGATCTCGACTACACAGATGATACGAGCGAGGCGCCAAAATGTTCCGAAGAAAATTATGTGCCACTTGTTAAGAATGTGTCCACCAGGTTCAACGCAGTGGCGCGCGCGAAACCGGAATCTCCGAAGTCTTTGATCCATTTCAGATCTGGTTCTCTGCGAAACCACGTGATCTGCCGCTTGGCATACCGGCGGGTATTGCGCTGCGCATAATTCACGGCCTCCTCGAGAGTCAATTCGCCACGCAGCAATTGGAGAGCCTGTTTGTAGCCATGCGATTCGAAGGGCTTGGAATCCGCGGAAAAGCCGAGCGAGAAAATATGCCGGACTTCGTCGATCAAACCGCCCTCGAACATCTGCCTGCAGCGCTCATCGAGGCGTTGGTAAAGTGCATCCCGGCCGGGCAGCAGGCCGATTTTCAGGACCCGATAACCGCGCAAGGGATCGCGGCCACGGCGGAACAATTCACTGGCAGGGCGGCGGACCAGAAGGCAAACCTCGAGAGCGCGCATCACCTTCGGCACATCGTGCGGGTGAATCCGGGAGGCCGTATGCGCATCGAAGCGGCTGAGGAGACGGTGCAGGCTCCCGGGACGGCGTTTTTCGCGGACAGCCAACCGGTCGCGAAGCCCCTGATCGCGGCTGGGCCCTTCGAACAAGCCCTCCAGTAGAGCCCGAAGGTAAAACCCCGTTCCGCCGGCGATCACTGGGAGGTGCCTGCGCCCGGAGATTTCTCGGATCACCGGCCGCCCGAGGCGGGCAAATTCACCAGCGGAGAAGATCCGGTCTGGGTCCACCAAGTCCAGGAGGTGGTGCGGAATTCCACGGCGCTCGGCGACCGGCAGTTTGGCCGTCCCCACGTTGAAGTATCGGTAAATCTGCAGCGAGTCGCAATTTACGATTTCGCCTTGGAATCGGGCGGCGATTTCCAGGGCCAAGTCGCTTTTTCCGGAACCGGTTGGCCCTAAAATGGCAACCAATGGCGAGGCCGGTGCATCTGCGGCAATAGGGTCCCGAAATTCTTTCGGATCAAGGTTCATGTGAAATGGAGACGGAGCCTGCCGTTATACAATAGAGTCTGTGACCTTCGACCCGCCCCGGGGCTCCCCATCGGTCGAAAGAAAGTAAATTTCATGATTCGTCGAGCTACATCGTTTTTGCTGGTAGCCGGGCTGACAGGCGTGTGCTTCGCGCAAGTTCCCGGCGCAACTCCCAACGCTCCAGCCACTGACAAGGCGGGCGCATACTACAACTTTGCCATGGGCCGGCTCTATCAGGAACTGGCCGCGGCGGATGGCGCCAAAAACGATTATGTTCCGAAGGCGATTCAACACTACCAGGAAGCCCTGAAGGAAGATCCCGGGGCGAGCATGATTCTGGAGGAATTGACCGATCTGTACATACAGACGGGCCGCCTCCGGGACGCGGTGTCGCAGGCGGAGGATATCCTCTCGAAACAGCCCGACAACTTGGGCGCGCGCCGCATGCTGGGCCGGATTTACACGCGCATGATCGGCGACAGCCAGCGGGGCCGGATCAACCAAGAGATGCTGCGCCGCGCGACCGACCAATATCAGAGAATCACCGAGAAGGATCCGAAGGATGCCGATAGCTGGGTCATGCTCGGCCGGTTGTACCGGGTGGCCAACAATTCCGCGGACGCGGAGAAAGCCTACGAAAGCGCGCTGAAAGCAGATCCCGATAACGAGGATGCGCTCACCGGGCTGGCAATGCTCTATGCCGACCTCGGCGATACGCAGCGTGCCATCGAGAAATTAAAATCGGCCACGGAGAAAAATCCGAGTGCCAACACTCTGATCAACTTGGCCACGGCTTACGAGCAGATCCGGGATTACAAAGATGCCGCCGAGGTTCTCAAGAAGGCGTTGGAGAGCGAGCCAGAGAACGGGCGGCTGCGCCGCGCCTTGGCGGATGACCTGTTTTTCTCGGGTCAAGCCGCAGAAGCACTGCCGATTTATCAGCAACTCGCCAACGAAAATGCCAAGGACGGAATCGTGCGGCTTCGCCTGAGCCAGATCTACCGTTCCAAGCACGATTTTGCGAAAGCCCACGAAGCCATCGACAAGGCTAAAACTCTCGAGCCGGACAATCTCGAAATATCCGTGGAAGAAGTAAAACTTCTGGCGGCCGAAGGCAAGAGTGACCAGGCGATCTCCAATCTGAAGGCCATGCTGCAGCAGAGCGCGAAAAAGAACTACGAGCCCCCCGAGGCGGCCAGCCGGGCCGTGCTCCTGGAGGAACTGGCGTACCTTTATCGCGATGCGGGCCAGTTTCAACAGGCGGTCGATACGTTCCGCCAGATCGGACCGCTGGTGGATGCGGAGGGCTCCTCCCGCACGGCTGTCGAGATCGTGGAAACGTACAAGCAAGCCAAGGATTACGACGCCGCTGCGAAAGAAGCCGATGCGGCGCTCAAGAAATACCCGAACGACAGGATCGTGGTGCTGACGCATGCTTCGTTATTGGCCGAGCGCGGTAAAACCGATGATGCCGTGAACGAGGTTAGAGGCTTGCTAAAGGGGGATCGCGACCGCGAAACTTTGGTCACCCTCGCACAGATTTACGAGAAAGGCAAGCGTTATAACGACGAGGCAAAGACGCTCGATGAAGTGGAGAAGCTCTCCAATACGAACGAAGACAAAGAATACCTCAGCTTCCTCCGGGGCGCCATGCTCGAGCGCCAGAAGAAATACGACGCGTCGGAAGCGGAATTCCGTAAGGCTCTTACAATTAATCCTAACGACGCCAATGCGCTCAATTACCTGGGCTACATGCTCGCGAACCGTGGCGTGAAGGTCGAAGAGGCCGCCCAGTTGATCCAGAAAGCGCTGGAGATCGATCCCGATAACGGCGCCTATCTGGATAGCCTGGGCTGGGCCTACTACCAGCTTGGAAAGCTGGACGAAGCGGAGGCACCGCTGCTGCGCGCGATCCAAAAAATTGGTGACGATCCCACGGTCCACGATCACTTGGGCGATCTTTATTTAAAGATGGGCAAAACCAAGGAGGCGATCGCCCAATGGCAAACTTCGCTGAGGCGGTACCAGGCCAGTGTAGCCTCGGACCAGGATCCGGATGACATGGCGAAGATCAACCGGAAGCTGGAAAATGCCAAGGTGAAGCTCGCCAAAGAGACGGGCCAGAGATAGGACACGACGACAGAAGTCGCCTCTAGCGCGCCAAGCACGCCCCGTGTCCCTCATTTCGCCTTACTGGTCCACCACGACGCGCTTCTTGTGAGTTAGCCGGTCGTAAAGGAACCCACCAGCGCCTCCGGCCAAAGCACCGATTCCAGCACCCTTGCCTCCGCCTGCCAAAGCACCAATGAGAGCGCCTCCGGCGGCACTGCCGCCTACGATCTCCAGCGAGTGCTTGCGCGATCGCCGCTCGGTAATCACGCGCCGGTGCGGTGTGTATTCACGGGAAGCTTCTCCGAAACGTGCCGGCGGGGTGGTTTCCTGCGGGTAGGCGGCAGGCGGCGGCTGAATGGGTTCCGATGGTGGCTCTTCCAGATTGGATCCGAACGGTGAGGCGCTGTACACTACCGGTCCGCCCCCTACCGGGCTGACCGGCTCGGTGTAAGCCGCAACCGGGGCGGATTGCGAGAAAGCTTGAGGCGCCGCGCCGCGGTGTGTCCAACCAATCACTCCTACCGCCGCCAGCAGCACCACAGCGCCTACGATCAACCCTCGTTTTGCCGCCGAAGTTAGGTACATAGCCGAATCCTTTCGCCCGGTCATATGTGCAACTGAGTTGCCAAATGTAAGGATACAGCGGGGATACCACCAGCCGGACCTATTAAGTCTCCTGCTTTGTTAGGGTTGCAGTACGGTTCCGGGTGTAAAACCTATCGTTTTGCGGACTTCTGTGGGATACTCATTCATAGAACAGGTCAACAACTCACACGATGTCCTATTTGGACGACGCCGTCGCCCGGTACAACAAATCAATGGAGACCGGTCCTTATAAGGATCTGTCATGGGCTGAAGAGCTCCACTCCCGTATGGAGGGGAGCGGCCTTTCCGCAGGCGGACGCCTGATTTGTCCCTTCCTGCGTCCCAATTTTGTTTCCCGGCGGCAATATGAACATCTGGTAAAAACCGGCGAAGCGCTGATCGGCGCCATCGATCGGATGGAGCAGATGGTACTGAGCCAGCCTGCGTTGTTGACGCGTCTGGAATTGCTTCCCGCTGAAAAAATGCTGGCATCGATCGATCCGGGATATCAATCGTCCGAAGTGACCGCGCGCCTCGATTCTCACCTGAGTAACGGCAACCTGCACTTCGTGCAGTACAATGCCGATTCGCCGGCCGGCGCTGGTTACGCGGATGCACTGGCCGACCTGTTTGCAGATGTGCCTCCCATGAAGGAGATCCGCAAAAAGTGCACTCTGACCCGCGTGGGAAGCCGCAAGTACCTGCTGCAGGCCCTGCTCAAAGCGTACAAGCAGTGGGGTGGAACCAAGAAGCCGCGGATTGCCATTGTAGAGTTCCGGCCGGCATATCATTCCGGCCAGAGCGAATACGAGTTGTTCCGCGATTACTTCCGGAAGGAAGGGTACGCCGTCGAGATCGTCTCGCCTGAGCAACTGGAGTATCGCAATCGCGTCCTGCGGAAAGGCGCCTTCGAAATCGATCTGGTATACCGCCGCCTCGGCGTGCAGGAGTTTCTGATCCACTTCGATTTGGGACATCCGCTGGTGCAGGCATACCGGGATCGGACCGTCTGCGTGGTCAACAGCTTCCGTTCGGAGTTAGGGCACAAGAAAGCGATGTTCGGGCTGCTCACCGACGACAGCTTGACCGCCAAGTTCCCGGCAGCGGAGCGTAAGGCTATTCGCGAGCACGTTCCGTGGACGCGCCTCGTGGCGGCCACCAAAACAACCTACGACGAGCGTTCGATTGACTTGACGGACTTCATCGCGCGTAACCGGGAGCGGCTGACCCTCAAGCCCAACGACGATTACACCGACCAGCACACTTATCTGGGCTGGGAAATGGACGATGCGGGCTGGGAGCGCGCTTTGAAGCAGGCCATGCGCAGCCCTTATGTCGTGCAAGAACGCGTGAAGCCCACGCTTTCGGTGTTTCCCTTGTTGAGCTTCGGGCACCTCGAGTTCCGTGAGATGCGGGTAGATCTGCATCCGCATGCGTATCTCGGAAAGGTGCAAGGCTGCTCAAGCTGGGTATCGAGCGGCAAAAGCGGCTTCTCATCGGCGGCGGGTCTAGCGCCGACCTTCGTGCTGGATGCGAAGAGCTGACTCTAGCGCACCGTAAACCGCTCCTTCCACTTCAGAATCTGCGATTCAAAGAACAGCCAAGAGAGGGTTGCGGCTCCGATTGCGATCGCCATGGCCACCATCATCTCGGCGGATCCGCGCGGCGCAAGTCTCAGAGCAGGCACGATCCACTTGTCGGCGGCGGTGAGCGCAGGGATATGGAGCAAATACAGGCCATAAGATATGGTGCCGAGCCATACGAGCGGGCGCTTCCGGCAGAGCGCCAGCAGGCCGGATGGACGCCCTGTGATCAACAGGACCAGGACGCCGGTGAAAACCAGATCGATGGCCGTGAAACCCAGCGTACGCATGGCACCGGACCATGGTGACTCGCCCCAGATCACGCATACCACGACGGCGATTAAAGCGGAGATCGCGGTGCCCCTGGGAATCCAGTGGCTCTTCAGGTGCTCGGGCCATTCACGCCGCGCAATCGCCACGAGTCCACCCATGGCGAGTGCATCCATGCGGGAAGGCATCAGGAGATATGTGCCCAACAAATTCTTCGGCATCGCCATGGTAAGCCCCACCCGCAGCAGGAATGCCACCACCACCGAAGCGAACAGAATTCGCGCAAGCGTCCGCCGGCGTACCGCCCCAACAATAAAGGGAAAGCTCAAGTAGAACTGCTCCTCTACCTGCAACGACCAGAGGGGTGTGAGTATCGCTGCGCCTGGCCACGCATTTTGCACAAAGGCCTTCAAATTGCCGATATAGGCGAGGTACCAGGCCGCATCTCCAGGACCCATGTAATCTCCCCAGCGAACCGGGGTGGGGTAAAAGGTCAGGAAAGCGTAGAGCAGCAGGCACGCGTAATACAACGGAAAAATGCGCAGCGTCCGGCGCACGATGAAATTCCGGTAGTAGTGGCGACGGCCGGCAGTGTCGAGCAGAATCCCCGTAATCAGGTAGCCGCTGAGCACAAAGAACAGGTCCACCCCGCTCCAGCCGATTTGAAAGATGTGGTCCAGTAAGAAAAGCGGACCACTCGATGGCGTGTAATGAAATACCAGCACCAGCAGGATCGCAATCCCGCGCAGCCCGTCCAATTCGGAGATGCGCGCGCCTGGCGTACGCTGCTGTCTAGGCGTTGCGGCGGCATGAGCGACGACTGGAGGCGATTGGCTCATTTCTTGGGGAGCGATTTCGGTGCAGGCTTCACCGGCGTAGTGAACCAGGATTGAAAGGCCTTCCCTTGCGGGGTGAGCATGCGATCCAGCGTATATTTGCCGAAGTGCGAGGCGTCGCGCCCGTGATCGTCATGGGCTCCCGGCTGGTCGTACAATACCCAGTCGAAGAGGTAATCGAACCCGTTAGCGATGCTCGCATCCACCAGAGCCTTCATGCGCTCCGAGGTTGGGTGCAAGTTCCAGTATTCGCCGAATTCGCCAATGATCAAGTGGGCAGTGAGCTTCTCCTGCGTTTCGAATTCATGCAGGATGTGAGCGCCCCAAGCGAAGCTCTTGTACATAGTAGGCGCGTCAAAGTCCGCTCCAATTGAGGCCCAGGAGCTGTAGGAAAAATAATCCACGCCTTTGAGTTTTGCGCCGACCTCCACCAGGCCCGAAGGCTTGCCGGTATATCCGGGAACAATGGTGAACTCGAAGGCTGTGAGAATTTCGCCGGGATAGCCGGCATTCTTCGCTTCCTGGATTCCTTGCCGGATGCCATCCAGCCGGGCCCGGTAGTATTCGGCGCAGGCATCCCATTGGTCAGCGTGGCAGTCGTTCTCGAACTCCCAGTTTGAGATGATCTTCCGGCCCGGCAGCTTGGCCAATTCGAGAGTAAACCGGCGAAACTCATCGCGGGTAGCGGCCAGGTGTTCGGCGTCCAAGTGTCCCCACTTGTATTTTTCGAAGGAAGAGACGTCGTATGCCGTGAGCATGACCACTGGAAAGGCGGCGACGAAATTCTGGTAGTCTTTGCGGCGGACCTTGACGTCAAGCGGCGAGTTGTCGCCGGCGGGATCCCATGCCGCGCCTGGTCCAATGTAGACGCGTACCGCGCTATCGGCTCCGAGGCGTTTCACATCGGCCACGGCGCCTTCCAGATCCGCACCGACTTTCCCCCATACGTAGATACCTACCTTGCGGCGGTAATCAGCGGGAGTGGCTGCGTGCAGGCACCAAAGAACTAGAAATACGCCGGCCAGAAAACGGCGAATCATGACAGCTTACTGGATCATACCAACTGGACAGGACTGGAGCCCTTTCTTACTTGCCGTAGCTGACGCGCCAGATAACCCTGCCGAGATCGTCGGTTACGTAGAGCGCGCCCTCCTTGCCGACCGCCACGCCCACGGGGCGGCCCCACGCCTGGCCATCGGCGCCGACAAAGCCGGTCAGAAAGTCCTCATAGACACCGCTCGCATGGCCCTTATCCAGTGGGACCCGCACGACCTCATAGCCGGCGCGGACTGCCCGGTTCCAGGAGCCGTGCTCGGCGGCAAACAGGTCGCCCTGATACTCTTTCGGAAACATCTTGCCCTCGTAGAACGTTAGGCCTAGCGACGCGTTGTGCGGCTGCATCAGAACATCGGGGACGATCACCTTGTCCGTCAATTCGGGGTGTTCGCCTTCGTGGCGCGGGTCCTGGTGGCCGCCAATGTAATACCACGGCCAGCCGTAGAAACCGCCTTTCTGCACATGCGTGATGTAGTCGGGAACGAGGTTGTCCCCCAGTTCATCGCGTTCGTTCACGGAACACCAGACTTCACCGGTTTCGGGATTCACGCCCAGCCCCACGGGGTTGCGGATGCCGGAAGCGTAGATGTCCACAAATTTGCCATCAGGCGTGTACTCGAGAATGTTGGCGCGATGTTCGTTGGGGCCGCGCTCATTCACGTTATCGACGGAGCCCACGGCCACGTACATGCTCTTACCGTCTTTGGAAAACACCACGTCGCGTGTCCAGTGGTTCCCGTTGGCTGGAAGGCCTGAAACGATGGTTTGCGCGGATCCGCTTGCCTTGAGATCTCCGTTTTTGTAGGGAAAGCGTACCACGGAATCCGTGTTGCCCACGTACACCCATTGCGGGTTCGACCCTGGCGGGTAGAAGTTGACGCCAAACGGCCGGTTCAAACCGGTGGCAAAAACGGACACCTGCTCGGGTTTGCCATCCTTGTAACCCCGAACCACCTTAATCTCGCCCGGTTTCTGAGGGCTGCCACTTTCGGCTACAAAGAAATCGCCGTTGGGCGCTACCCGAATCTGGCGCGGCTGGTCGAAACCGATAGCGTAGAGTTCTACCTTGAATCCTTCGGGAGCCTTGGGCAGGGCACCTTCGGGCCGCGGAACTCCGCGTCCGAAATTAGCAGAAGATTTAGTAGCGTACGGCTTGGGCAGTGCGTCCGGTGTGATCTTATGAAAAGTGCCGGGAGTCAGGGCTTGCGCATCGGCGAACGTCTGCAAATCCTTGGGATCGATCTTTACCGCCGATGCATAGACAATGCACACACCGGCCAAGCCGGCAATGATCCAATATGCCTTACGCATTGTTCCTCCAAATAACGAAGGTCATGTAAATGTGGTGTTTTGAATAGTATAACACTGCTTGCGAGATGCCTTCCGGGGAGGGATAATCGCAGCATGCGCGCGGCTGTCTGTCTGCTCGTGCTGTTCGTTGCGATTGTGTGGGCGCAGGACAAGGTCTACGTCTGCCCAATGGATCCGGACGTGCGTTCCAGCAAAGAAGGGGTCTGCTCGCGATGCGGTATGAAGCTTGTGGCCGGATTGCCCGATCCGATCGAATATCCGATGGATCTGTCCATCCTGCCGCACAAACTCGTGCCGGGTGAAAAAGCGACGCTCGATTTCGTGGTTCGCGATCCGTATAAGAACCGGCCGGTCACTAATTTTCAGATCGTCCATGAAAAGCTTTTTCACATGTTCGTGGTCAGCCAGGACATGCAATTCTTCGTGCATGACCACCCCCGGTTCCAGCCGGATGGAAACTTCGTATACGACATCGCTTTTCCCAAACCCGGCATGTACCGAATCCTGGGAGATTTTTATCCGGATGGCGCCACGCCGCAGTTGATCGCGAAAACCGTGATCGTCCCCGGGCCGGCGGCCGCCCCGGCGAAACTGCATCGCGACTATTCCACTAAGAAAACCGAGAATATGCAGGTGTCGATGACCACGGATCCGCCGCAGCCGATTTCGGGGCAAAAGACGCAAATCTACTTCCACTTGACTCCTGCTGACGGGCTCGAGAAATATCTGGGAGCATGGGCCCACATGCTGGCCGGGAGCGACGACCTGATTGACCTCATCCACACTCATCCGCTGGTCGCCGATGGCGGGCCACAAGTGCAATTCAGCCTGGTTTTTCCGCGCGCGAAGACCTACCGCCTCTGGGTGCAGTTCCAGCGCAACGGGGTGGTCAACACCGCGGTATTCGACATTCCGGTCAACGAACTGCAGTGAGGCAGTCCTAGAACTGGCCGGTACGCGTGGGCCTGTGCGCAGCGCCAAATCTCGGGCATCATAGGGGTGCAGCAGATTGGGGCACATCCCTGGAAAGCTCTATCCCTATGTATCAACGAATTGACGTGGCGTGTGAATGCGGCCATCAACCAACCCGCGTACGCGAAGTCGGATTGACGGCCGACCGGCAGTTAGTCATTTATTGGCGTTGCTCCCACTGCCGCAGGCATATGTACATCGTAAAAGCGCTGGCGGACTACTGGCGCGAATGCCCCAGCCATATCCCTCAGAACGAGTGCAAGACCGGGTACGACGCGCGCGATGCCGTATTCCTGCGCAGTGTCGGAATCTGCCTCCCCGAGGACGAGCGAGCACCCCGATAAAAAAATTGCACGCCGCAATCCCCGCACTATAATGTAAGACTCGGCCAAAAAGAGGGGAGTTGAAATCCGCGGGGGAATTGGGGTGGCAATCCGTGCGGGTGAGCGGCTGAAGCAACTGCGTTCGCGCCTGGGCCTCACGACGCGGGAAGTTGCCGAACTCAGCCGGAAGATTGCGCTCGCAGAAGGCAACGATGAGTTTTCCGTCTCGCACGCGCGTCTGATCCAGATCGAGAACGACGAATCCACGCCGAGCATCTATAAACTCTTCACCTTGAGCGCGGTCTATGGGAGGCCGTTCACGGATCTCGTCTCGTTCTATCTGGATCTCCAAGGCATTGCCGGACACCAGCTTCAAATGGGCTTGGCTCACACGCGACTGGCTTCGTTTGAAACCCCCGAGCAAGATCAGCCCGTGAGTTTTCCAGTGCGCTTCGACCCCGGCTTCCAGGTGGAAAAAACGAACCTGCTCTCCCGGATGGTGGAGGTGTGGGGCGAAGTGCCTGCGTCAGTGCTGCGCAGCCTGAACGTTCGCAAGCAGCGTTATGGGTTCATCGGCTTGGAAGATTACACGATGTACCCGCTCCTGCGGCCGGGGTCGTTCGTACAGATCGATGAACAGGAGAAGCCACAAGGACAAGGTGCATACCGCTCCGAATACGAAAGGCCGATCTGGTTCCTTGAATTGCGTACGGGGTATATCTGCTCCTGGTGCGAACTGCGGCGCGACCGCATCATTTCAATCCCGCATCCGCTATCGCCATGCCGCACGCAGGAGTTCGCTTATCCCAACGAGGCGGAGATCGTGGGACGGGTGACGGCAGTGGCGGCGCGGCTGGTCAATTCCCTGGATGCGCCAGCGCTCCAGAACCCAAAACCTCCAGCGCGAGCTTGACATTGGTTACGAAGAAATCGGCGCTGAGCGGGTCGCAGGTGCCGGGGATCAACACGCGATAAGCCTGCAGTTGACGCCAACTATTCAGGACTTTGTCCCGTTCGGAGCCAGTTGACTCTATGTAGGTTTCCAATTGGCCCACCAGGCCGGCGAGGCTGGTGTAAAGCAGGTCATGAAAGGCGGTCTCATGGCAGCGCGCCAGCGCTCGCTGGGCCGCCTCCGCGCCAAACCTCTGAGCCAAGCCTTCGTGCTGGTATTCGCCCGTATTGTAATCGCGGGTAGATGAAAGATAGACGAGCCTGGTCAATTCGCCGCGAATGTTTGCCAGCGTGCGGTTTTCCAGATCGCGCACTGCGGCGTCTACGGCGGAATCGATGTCAAGGGACGTCACACGCGCTTACCTGCTCCCCAAATGGGGTTGCGGCAGGGGCGCCGGAGAGATGCTGTTGGCAATGCGCACCCCAAGATCCGAAAGAAGACCAGCCAGAAACTGCAGCGAATGGAGGAAGCGCCGGGCCCGGAAGGGCCCATACAACCAAACGGTGGATACCATCAAGGCATAAACGATAATAAACAGTCCCACCGCCCCAAACAGCTTGGCCTCAGCGGCAGGCCGTAGTCCAGCAGCGTGCCGGACGCTGCGCACATGCAGACTGTAAAGCCGGGCGGACTCGCGCCGCGTCTGGCGCAACCAACACAAGGTCAATCGTCGCCGCTCCTGTAGGAACAACCGAAACACGGGACGCGCTTTCAGGACAGCCACGAACTCCACATCTTCCGGTGAAAGGCAGCGATCGAGCAGGGCTCGCTGCGGCAGCCGCACTCTATAGTCGGAATCTTCGGGAAGAGCGGTGTTGAGCTTAGGGCTCTCCCCTGCGCCCCGGCGGGCAGCCAGAAGGAGCAACACGAGCAAAGAGAGGGCAATCAGAATGATGAGGATGAGATTGATCATAGACGCCACGACTCCATCACATGGGCTCGCAATTGGCCCAGAGCTTTGATCGTGTTCCGGGAAACGCGATCGTAATCGGACTCCAAAGAGTTGTCCGGCGCGGGGTTTCGCGCATAAGACCACATCCCTATGCACCAGACAACCAGAGTTGCACCATAGGACAACCGCTGTACTAAAGACTCCGCCACATCAAAACCCTTACCCAACAGCGAGCGCAGGCTGAGAGCGACGATGGCGCAGCCTATGAAAAAGGCATACCCGGCCAGCATCGAACGGATATTGCGGCCTATCGGTATGGCGTAATGAACCACTAGTCCCAGCATGGCCAACAGCAGAAGCGCCTGCACGACCCGCAAGTTCCGTTCGACTTCCACGGTGGTGGGCATCAACAGATGTATAGGGTTGCCCCACAACTGCACCACGGCCTGCGCCATTAGGATGGCCAAAAGCGCTCCGACGATGGTACGAGCCATCTTGCGAACACCGCGATAAGGCGCCAAGATCTGCGAGTAGATTTCCCACGTGACACCAAAACCGGCCACCACGCTTACGAACTGTGTGATCCAGTAGGCCTCTCCATAAAGTCGCTCCGCAGGCGGTTCGGGAACAGCAGGCTGTAGGTAGAGCCGGACCATCGTAGAGCCGAACACACACGCAACGTACCCAAAGAAATACGGGTACTTACTGAACAATCGTTCTTTACCGGCACGAACCAAAATGCACGCAAGCAACAGATTGCCAGACCACCAAATTACCTGGTTGAGTCCCATTGGCTTGCGCCAAAGTATAACATATGGGCTCTTTTACCGGCCGGAACGACCGTTCCGGTTCGGCGGGACTCCCCAATGGTTGGACCGGCCTACCGTTGGACGGAGCGGGCGGCGCAATCCTAGAGCTTCTCACTTCTAGTGGTTGGTAAAAATCTCGTCTAAACCGCTCCCTCTCGGTGGCGACTCGGTGGATTGGTAGCCGCGGGCCGGTAAATTACTAGGCGGCCGGGCTCAGCGGCCATGGGGGAGCGATCGGGTCCGTGCCATCGGCCACCTGAAGCGAAGGATTGGCTGCCATGGCGGGCTGATGATGGAATGCTACATAGCTGGTGACCAGCAGAGTAACAGTTGCGATTACCGAAAACGTCAGACGAAACATTGGTCATTCTCCTCGCGTTAATTGAAATTCCTGAGCCGGGGCCCTGCGCTGAAATTCGATAGTAGGCAAAGCTGGCCGGAAATGATCTTAGATTCTAAAAAAGGTCACGATTATGACCCTGGCCCACTGAAAGGTCTCGAGGGAGGATTCGAAAAAACGAACTCGTACATTGGCTAACTTGTTTGAAGCACAGCGTTCCCGGCCTTGCGGAGAGTGCCTGGTGCCATGCCGCCAGAGAAGGTGTCGGAACGACGGTAGATCGCGGAGCCGGAAGGTGCTTGGATATTTCGCTTACCAAGGTCAAAGTACCAATTCGAGTAGATCGAAAATACTAGGACTAGACTTCTGGTCAGTTTAGTATCCTGGCTCATCCGCCGGAATTCGATTGAGCTGGTTGGGGTATCCGGGAGCGGAATTCGTAGTAGCGCCGTGCCGGGAATCATATGGTGGCTGTAAGTCACTGAAGCAGGAGCAGATTAGCCGATCCGCCGCATTCTACAAACTGGCTGGGCTGTGGGGTTTGTCTGGTGAGGATTCTGACCAGCGGTCCGCGGCGAGCAGCTTCGCCTCCAGAATCGACTAGACTCGACGATGACGATTTAGGAAACTGCGGGCTACCGCTAGGGGAAGGTCTGGAGGGAACCGAAATGAAATGCGCCGAATGCGGCGAGGTTTTTAGGCAAAAGCCCCTGCATCTGCACCAGGGTGACGACCATATCCAAGTCTGTTCGTTTGAGTGTTTGATCGCCTATTCGGTAGAACGGATCCGGTTGCGGATCGCGTACAACAACCGGCGCATCCGGGCCGCGGCTCGGCATCATCCGCAGTGCAACACCTTGAGAACCGGTTCGAGCCTTAAGCGACGCTCACATCAGTAGCCTGCTTCGCGTCCTTTACGGACCTTTACACGATAATCTGGAAACCTTTACAAGTGCGGCTGCGCGTCTCCGCGTCCAAGGAGTTGGAAGGAGAAGCTCAAATGGCTGCAGTTGGGAGGTTACTCGATCCGATGAAAATGGGGGGCGAGGCAGAATCCCTGCGGAGCCAACTCCAGGAGAGGATTGTCGGGCAGGATGAGGCCATCAGCGAGATTGTGGAGGTTTACCAAGCATTCCGGACGGGGCTGGCGGGAACCGGCAGGCCGGTCGGCTCCTTCCTGCTGCTAGGCCCTACCGGATCAGGCAAGACGCGAACGGTGGAAGCGCTTGCGGAGTGCCTGCTGGGAGATCGTCGGGCCGTAACAAAGATCGACTGTGCGGAATTTCAGCACAGCCATGAGATTGCTAAGCTGATCGGGTCGCCTCCCGGATACCTCGGCCACCGCGAGACCCATCCGCTGCTGAGCCAAGAGACACTAAACCAATATCACACGGAAACGCTGAAGCTCAGCATTGTTTTATTCGATGAAATCGAGAAGGCCAGCGATGCACTTTGGAATCTTTTGCTGGGCATCTTGGATAAGGCTACGCTGACGCTCGGAGATAACCGGCATGTCGATTTTTCGAATGCTTTGATCTTCCTGACCAGCAACCTTGGCGCACGCGAGATGGAAGACCTGGCTCGTCCTAAGCTGGGATTCGCAGCCGCGCGGGCTGATGATACGGCTGCTGCGACAGATGCCAGGATTGCCCAGGCGGGACTCGGGGCAGCGCGCCGCCGATTCGCGCCCGAATTCATGAACCGCATCGACAAGACCGTCGTGTTCGCTCCACTGGGCGAACAGAATCTGCGCCAGATCTTGCAAATCGAGTTGCAGTTTGTACACGAGCGCCTGTACCAAGCCACTGGCAGCACTTCGATCCGCTTTACCACCAGCCGCGCGGCGCAGGATTTTCTGTTACGGGAAGGAACCGATGCACGATACGGGGCACGGCATCTGAAGCGAGCGCTCGAACGCCTGTTGGTTCATCCACTATCGAGCCTGATCGCTAGTAATCAGGTTCAGGCAGGGGACTCGCTCTTGGTGGACTTGGATTCCGTGCACAGCCGATTAAGTTTCCGTAAGGAACCAAAAGAAACCGCCGCGACGGCTGATGAAGCGGTCGCAAAATCACGCGCGGCATAAGCGAGACCGTGACGGTTTTTACGGAGACTGCCCTTCGGCGTCGCGCGCGTTCACAAATGCACGCGGGTTTGGTATACCGGTTGCACACTCCCAGGCATACGATCCCGGCAGCGGTAAAGCTGCCGGGTGGAGATGCGCGACTTCAACAGTAATGAAAAAGAGGAGTTGCAAAACCGTTATGAAATTGACAAGTTTCGCACTCGCAGCGAGCACGCTGGCCCTGGGGCTCGCTACGTTGATGACGCCCGCAAAAGCCCAGGGCCCGATGTACGACACGGTCTACGTGAATCTGCCCTACAGTGTGTCGATTGGGGACAAAACCCTGCAACCAGGGGATTATGTCATTAAAGAGCTACCCAGTCAGGACAAGAGCCGGGTTCTTCTCATTTACTCCGACCATGGGATGAAGTTCGAAACGTCAGCAATGACGATTCCGGCTTACGATCCGAACACGCTGGAAAGCACGAAAATCGTATTACATCACTTCGGCCCGGATTACTACTTTGACAAAGTCTGGATTCAGGGAAAGAATTACGGCTATGAATTTCCGCTGCCGAACAGCGTCAAGCAGCGGGAGAAGGAACGGCTGGCCTCGGTGAACGTGGCGGCGCGGTATGAAGCGTCTCCCACTGCGCCGGAGCCCCCGGCCGAAGTAGCCCAGAACACTACGCCGCCAGCGGCAGCCCAGCAGAACACTACGCCTCCGGCAGCAGCGCAGCAAAACACTACGCCGGCCCCGGCCGCCACTAACAATACCCCTACACCCGCGCCTACGGTAGCCCAGAACACTACTCCGCAGGAAGCGAATCGCGAACTGCCGCACACATCGGCCGACTGGCTGATGATGCTGCTCAGCGGTGGCACGCTCTCCGGCGCCGGCTTACTGTTGCGCCGGCGGGGTTAATGATTTCGGGCGTTCTGAGACAGGGCACCGGCAATGCATCCGAGTAGAACTAAACAATTCATTTCGATCTTATTGATTGCCGCAGGAGCATGTCTGCTGTTTCAGGGCGCCCGTATTTTCTTCGCGTCGCGCTTAGGCCAAACTGTAGCCCGTAAGGAATTCCAGCAGCCGGAGCCCCCGCGGGCACATCGCGCGCCGGTTCGCCCGCAGTTAGGCGACACGGTCGCGAAGCTCTTGATCCCGCGCCTGGGCACGCAGCTCTACGTAGTCGAGGGCGTGGATGCCGGCGATTTACGGCGGGGGCCGGGACACATGCCCGGCACGGCCATGCCAGGTACCGATGGTAATTGCGTAATTGCCGCGCACCGGGATACCCATTTCCGCGTCCTAAAGGACATCAAGGAAGGCGACGACATTATTTTGCAAACGCACGATGGAGAGTTTCTCTATCGCGTGAAAAATACTCACATAGTTCTGCCGACGAACACTGCGTCGATTCAGCGCACTTCCACCCCCGAGTTGCACCTGATTACTTGCTACCCGTTCTACTATGTTGGCAACGCACCCAAGCGTTTTATCGTCAAAGCGGAACTGGCAGGATCCCTAACCGCAGGTTCGTTGAGTGCCTCGCTGATCCCCCATTCGTGAGCAGAAAACCCCTCCTATCGTAGAATGGGCATAATGCCCCAGAATACCGACGAGTTTTACCGCATTCAGAAGCTTCCCCCTTATGTATTTGCCGTAATTAACGAAATGCGGGCGAAGGCGCGCGCCGCGCAGATTGATGTGATCGATCTGGGAATGGGAAACCCGGATGGCGCAACTCCACGAGCGGTGGTGAGCAAAATGGTGGAAGCCACGCGGAACGCGCGCAACCACCGGTATTCGCAATCGCGCGGTATTCCTAAACTTCGCGAAGAAATCACCAAGCGATACCGCGCGAACTACGGAGTGGAATTGGATCCCGAGAAAGAAGCCATCGTGACGATCGGCGCCAAAGACGCGCTGGCCCATTTGCTTTTCGCCACGATCGGGCCGGATGACGTAGTGGTTTCGCCGAACCCGGCTTATCCGATTCACCAATACGGCGTGATTATGGCGGAAGGTCATGCGTGCATGTTGCCGATGCCGGACGCAGCTACCTTCCTCAACCGTCTGGAGGACCTTTACCGCACTTCCACGCGCAAACCCAAGATGCTGTTGATTTCTTTCCCGCACAACCCGACCACGACCTGCGTGGATCTGGATTTCTTTCGCGAAATCATCCGGCTGGCGCAACATCACGGCACGATGGTGGTGCACGATTTTGCCTATGCCGACCTCTGCTTCGACGGCTACAAGGCGCCCAGCATCCTGCAGGTGGAAGGCGCCAAGGAGGTGGCGGTCGAAATCTTTTCCATGTCCAAGAGTTACAACATGGCGGGATGGCGGGTGGGCTTCTGCCTGGGGAACCCGAAAATGATCGCGGCCCTGGCGCGTATCAAAAGTTACCTGGACTACGGCGTGTTTCAGCCGATTCAGATTGCCTCCATCATCGCGTTGCGGGAATGCGAAGAGGATACGCGCAAGATTTGCGCCATGTACCAGAAGCGGCGGGACGTGCTGGTGACGGGATTACGACGCGCTGGATGGCCGGTCGAAGCGCCCCGCGGCTCGATGTTTCTGTGGGCCCCCCTTCCGGAGCGCTTCCGCCCGTTGGGCTCCCTGGAGTTTTCCAAGCTTCTGCTGGAGCAGGCGCTAGTAGCGGTCTCACCGGGAGTTGGCTTCGGACCCATGGGCGAAGGACACGTGCGCTTCGCGCTGGTCGAGAACGAGCACCGGATCCGCCAGGCTACCAGGTCGATAGGGCAGTTCCTAAAGACAGAACAGGTGAAACGGGCAGTACTTCCGCCGGCAGTTTAGGCCGGTATTATTTCAAGAAATCGTCAGGACGTCATGCCTCTCAGGGTATACTCGCGTGCTGAAGGAATGTCCATTCCATGCTGCAAGTGATTCGCATTCTACCCGCCCTGTTCATCGCCGCCGCTGTCAAAGCTCAAACTCCGCCCGCGGTTTTCGCCGTTCCAGTCCAATTCCCGGCGGGGCCCCCTTCGGGTGACGTGGCCAGCCCGACTGCCGCACCGGTGAGCGGGGATTTTAATCACGACGGGTACAAAGATATTGCTCTTCCGGCTCGCTCTGGCGTATTTGTGGTCCTCGGCGGTCCGCACGGGTTCAGCGCTCCGGCCCGTTACCCCATTTCAGGAGTCGGCCTGTCTATTGCAGCCGCCGATTTAACCGGGACGGAAATCTCGATCTGGCCGTAATCACCGAACAGGTATCCGGCGCAATTCTTTTCTTCGGTCGCGGTGACGGCACGTTCGGCGCCGGGAAGGCCCTGGCTGGCCCGGATTATTTCCGATCGGTGACTTTGGGGGACTTCAATGGTGACGGCATTGTCGACCTGGCGTTCGCTTCATCCGATCACGACGAAGTGTACGTGACATTAGGCCGCAGTAATGGCGCATTCGGCGCGTTCTCCTCATTCACAATTTCTTCTCCAGCATTGCCCCAGGTCGTCTTGGCCGGAGATTTTCACCATCGTGGACGAGACGATCTTATCGTGGAGGCCGAAATCTCTGCGTGCCCGAGCGGCTGCTTTCCGGTCTATCTCTACACGAACTCAGGCAGCGGCATCTTCACCTCGGGACAGCCAATTGTAACCCCTACGAATTTGACCCAAGCCCCGTCGATAGCTATGGCGGATTTCAACCGCGATGGAACCCTCGACTTGGCTATTGACAATCTCCGGTTTGCCGGCGTGGCTGTGTATTTGGGCGACGGAAACGGAGGGTTCGCGGCGCCCGCAGTCTACCCAACCGAAAGCGCTCCGTGGACCCTGAGTTCCGGCGACGTGAACGGCGATGGTATCCCGGACCTAATCACCGGTAACGATATCGGCAGCATCTCAATCCTCCTCGGACGAGGGGATGGCACTTTTGCGAAGAGCGCGAGCTATACCGCTAACTGGGGTCCTTTCTGGACCGACGTCGGACGGTACTTCGGGGCCGACCTTCGAGACATTGTCGTCTTGAACGGCAGCGAGAATCGCAACTCTGGGGCTGTCGCGTATTCGCTGATTCGCACCGCTACGGCGGGAGATCCAATCGCACAGCTCACAACATCTGTACCCGCACTTGGCCCCGGGGTTCTTGCCGACATGGATCACGACGGTATCGCCGATTTGTTAGTAGCTATGCAGACGGGAGTGGCGATTCTGCCCGGATTGGGAAATGGCGTCTTCGGCAAGCCTCTGGCGACTTTTCAAATACTGTTTCCACCGCAAAACATGGTCGTGGCGGATTTTAACAGAGATGGGCGCATGGACTTCGCAGCCTGCAACAACTTGAGTCCGGGAACACTGTACGTGGCCCTACAGAATGCCAACAGCACCTACGCGGAGCTACAGAGCTCCGAGCCGGTGTGCGAGACTGTGTGGGCCGGAGATTTGAATGGCGACGGCGTGCCCGACTTGCTGGTACTTACGGATCAATCGAATTTTCATTTCGTGAATTTGTCGGTGCGTCTGGGAAACGGAGACGGGACGTTTCGGGCTCCTATTCCGGCCGGGCCCGCTCCATACACCTTCACCGTTGGGGACTTCAACGGGGACGGTAAGCCGGACGTTGCCTTTTGCAATCCCGCCGCGGGGCAGCCGGCTTGTCCCGGCCTGATGTTCGGGAACGGCGATGGAACTTTTCAGTCACCCATTTATCTGAACGTTACCACTCAGGGACAACTCATCACCTCGGGAGACTTTAACGGGGATGGGCGTCTCGATTTGGCCGTCGCACAGAACCCGCCGGGACTGATTGTGTTGCTGGGATCGGGGAACGGTAACTTTACCCGACTGCCCACCTACACCGGTATGCGCATTCCTTCGCAAATCCTGGTCGCCGATCTGAACGGTGATGGCAAACAGGACCTCCTAACCTCGGGCGAGGGATTAGGATTGCAAGTGTACCTTGGTGCGGGAGACGGCCAATTCGTGGCGCAAACGGGATTTTTCCCGTGTGTGGCTCTCACAGGATGCCAAGCGTTAGTTGGCGATCTGAACAAGGATGGAAAACCGGATATCGCAACGATCGATTACCAGGACATCGCCGGTCCCGGTGCCATCTCCGCATTGATCAATATCACGAACTGACGTTAATGGATCTGATAGGGGATCGTCACGTTCACCGTCTTAGGCGGGAAGCAGGCGCGGTTGTTGCAAGCCTGATAGCGTAACTTGCCGGAGACCGCACCGGGGCCGGCCTGCGCGTCGGGCGCCACTTTGAAATTGGCGACCAGGTCGAAGCTGCCGGTCAGGACCGAAAGCGGCTTTTCTGCGAATTCGTACTTTTCTTGAGTAGGCTTGGGATAAACTATTGTTCCCGCCTGTAAGGCCCCAGTGGCGGTCCAGGTCAGCTTCAGCGGGATCAGGTACTCTTCGCTCGGCTTGTTGCTATTGACGTGAAAGCCGCCCATCACGGTGACTGGAATCTTGGCCTGGACCGAAGCATTCCGCTGCCCCGCCAGTTTGGGTAGTTCCCCGACGCTGAGATATTGCTGGCTGCTACCTTGTGCCTGCAAACAGGGCAGGCATACCAAAGCGAGTAGAAGCGTTGACAGAACCTTGCAGTAGCTCATCGATTCCCCTCTCAAAATCCTTCCGATCGGCGAGTCCCACATGCACCGCCGCGATTTTGCCTTGGCGGTCGATCAAGAACGTGGTAGGTAGGGCGTCCACGCCGCCATAGAGCTGGGCGGTCTGGTCGGTGCCGAGCAGCACGCGATAGTTCACTTTCATACTGGCCACGAATGGCTTGACCACCTGCCATCCATCGTCATCCATGGAGACTCCCAGAACGACCAAACCCTTCTGCTGGTCCTTCCGTTGGAAATCGATGAACCACGGAATTTCGATTTTGCAGGGGCCGCACCAAGTGGCCCAGAAATCCAACAACACCACTTTGCCGCGATAGTCGGAAAGATGCACGACTTTGCCATCGGCATCTTTCAACGCGAAATCGGGGGCCTGATGTCTCTTGTCGTCGGGTTTCAGCGACGAGGTTCGCGCCGCGCGCTGCGGCCCGGAACATCCTGAGATGAAGCAACCTACCAGAAGCGCCGTTGCAAGCGCGCCAGCCAGACGCAGGACAGTCACAGGTTTCCTTCCCTCTCCTACTCGATTATATCGATAATGGCCCGGAAGCCAGGGTCCGCGCGAACCAATCTTGCCGCAAATGTTGCAAGCGGCGGGGCAGGGTGAACTCGTCATGAGCATGGATTCCGGAATACAGCCAGGCAGCCGAATCACAGAAGCTTTCACAACAGTATTCGCGCCAGCGGCGGGTTCGGGTACGCGGGTCGGCGGGTGACAGGCCGGCCTTGCGCCACTCGGCCGACCAGCCCAATTCGCCACGAGCGCCGGAGGCGATTTCGGCGCGCAACAGATTTTCGTACGAGTAGCGGCGCGAATTTCCCAATCGCACCCAAGCGAAATGGAACAGTTCATGAACCAGGATGCGGGGGAACTCACGACGCGGGCAATTGAACGCAATCCGCCGCTCGCGCACGAAGGTGCCGGCATGCACGGGACCGTGGCGGTCGCTCAAGCCGGGCTGGTGGTCAACGCGGATCGGGTCGCCGGTCATAGCCGGCAAAAGAGGCAGGACCGGCTGTGCCCAAGATTGGTGCCGTGAATGCGCAAAAACAAGAGCGGCGGTGGGCGGCACTCTCCAAGAATAGCGCCTTGCCTATTGCTGGACTATCTCAGTCATTCGGTGGCGCCGGCGATCTTGTCGACGGTGAATTCGCCGCCCGCAAGACCGGCAGCGCTACGGCGAGGACGCCAGCAAAGCCACGGGAAATTCGCGCAACAGATCTGCGAGGCGAAACGACCCAGGGATCAAGCCTGTAAACATGTCCTGCCATTCCTCCGGTGCTCCTTCCGGCATCACTAGTTCGGTATCGGCCCAGTCCGTCAGGTGAGCCATCCATCGCGGTGAGACGGTTATTCCCCATTGGCCTTCCCATTCCCTGGCGAAGGCGCAAACGTGCGCCGCACAGGCACCTCGAACGTCGAGCGGCAGGTATCTACCCCGGGCGAACAGATCAGGGTGCGCGCGGCGGAACTCCAGCGCCCTATACGTGACGAACAGCTTCATTTCGTCGCGCAGGGGATTGGCAGCCAACTCACGGATCAGGGCGATGCGGTCGTCGGCTTCGCGCCGGCGTACCGATTCCAGCATCGCGGTGCGGCGCGTGTAGTCCACGGGCCTGCGGTTATCGGGATCGACCAGGCAAAGCTGCCAAAGTTCTGTACCTTGATAGAAATCCGGTACGCCGGGAGAGGTGATTTTGAAAAGCACCTGGCTCAAGCTGTTCGATGCTCCGGCGGAGGCGAGGATTTTCTGGAAATCGCGCAAGTCGGCTAAGAAAGCTGAATCGCCCGACAGGATGCGATCGACAAACTCCTGCACAGCGCGCTCGTATTCCTCCTGCGGCGCGATCCAACTGCTGTTTTGCTTGGCTTCGCGGAGCGCTTTGCACAAGAACTCCTTGACCCGGCCGGGAAACTCGGGCTCGTCCTGTGGATCGGCGGGCCAGGCCCCCAGGAGCGTTTGGTAGATCAGGATCTCCTCGCTGGAGGAAGGGGCAAGCGCGCCATTCACCGCGCTTTTCTTTTCCGCGTTCCACACCGTCCAACGGTTCAGGTGGGCATCCCATTCCTCCGGTATCTCGGTTAGAACGTTGAGCCGCGCGCGAACGTCCTCGCCCCGCTTGGTATCGTGGGTCGCGGTGGCATTCATCGTGGCAGGCCACTCCTCCAGGCGGGAGCGGTTGAATTCATGAAACTGTTCGAGACTAAAGGGCGGCTGCTCGCGCACCGGATCGCCGCCCACCTCATTCAGCGAGAGCAGACTATTGTGGCGATAGGTGGCGGTATCTTCCAGGCCCTTGGCCATCACTGGCCCGGTGAACTGCTGCCAGCGCATGACGAACTGGAGCCATTCCTGCTTCTCACTTTCGAGATAGTAAGGCGGCTGCAACAGCAGAACGTCCCGCAAGAATTCAAACGCGGCATCGCTAATCCGTTCGGGTGAAGTGCGGCGGCGCGCCAGATCTAGGGTTCGTTCCAAGTATTCGCGATCGCGCTGGGAAACATCGAACCCGTGCGTATAGGTGCGGTAAACCGGCAGGCAAGCGGTCACCTCGACCAAGGCATCCATCAGTTCGGATAACCGAATATCGCGAGCCTGCCGATGCCGCGCGGACAGGCGTCCCAGGTGATGGCCCAAGGCGTTCACATCTCCCTTGAACAGTGTTTCCATCACAAGCTTGTTGCAGACGTAGCACAGCTCGGCGAAAGGCAGATAATTGCCAGTGCGACGGGAATAGATTTCCTCCAGTTGTTGCAAACCTTGGGGTTGAATAAAGATACCGTTCACCGCATTCAGGAAGTCGTAGCCGGTGGTGCCTTGGACGGGCCATTCGCGCGGGAGAGACTCGCCACGGCCAAGAATTTTTTCAACGACAATGTAGCACCTGCGCTCACCCCCGCTGGCGGATTCCAGCCGCTTGAGAAAACAGCCAGGATCCCACAAGCCGTCGATATGATCGACGCGCAATCCCGTTACTTTACCGTTGCGGACCAGGGCCAGAGTTGACTGGTTCCGGTTATCGAACACTTCCGGGACTTCGATCCGCAATCCCACCAGTTCATTAATGTCGAAGAAGCGGCGATAGTTGATTTCTTCGTAGCCGATTTTCCAGTAAGCCAAACGATACGCCTGCGCCGACAACAGCCCATCCAACTCATCAATATTGCCGGCGAAGTAGACCAAGGCGTCATCGATAGCGCGTTTCACGTCGGCATTGCCGTGATAGACCCGCCAGAGGCGGTCTTTGATCCGCTCTTTGGCGCGGCGGCGCTCCAGGACCGATTCGGCGGCGGTGTCGTCGCGGGCTGGCATACGTTCCAGTTCGCGCACGATTTCGCGAATATCCGGAAGATCGGAATTCTGGGCAATGCAATATTCCAGGATGGTCGCGTAGGACTTCGGATCGAGGGGCAAGCGGGTTTCGAAGTGCCGCACGTGGATGCCGGTGTCCTCAATCTTTAGGGTAAGTTGGCCGCTGGCCAGCACGTTGCCGTAGAAATCTCCCAAAATCGGCAACAGGACTCGGTTTTCCTGAAGGAAGGCGGCCTTGCTGGTGGCGGGATGCCAGTCGATATCGAAGTAGGAGGCGTAGGCGGAAGACGGCCCATTCTCCAGCACGTCGGTCCACCAAGGATTCTCATAGCTCGCGGCCATGTGGTTGGGCACCGTGTCTAAAAGCAAACCCATGCCATAGTGGCGGAGTTTCTCCGCCATCTCGTCGAAATCCTCTTCCGTGCCCAACTCGGAGTTGACACGTAATGGGTTGGCGATATCGTACCCGTGCGAACTGCCGCGGCGCGCTTTGTACCGAGGCGAGGAATACAGATCGGTGATTCCGAGATCGCTTAAGTACGGCACCAGGTCGCGGCCATCCACAAAACGAAAGTCCTTGTGGAATTGGAGACGGTAAGTGCTTCCTGGTATGCGTTGGGGCGTTGGGTCGTTCATGACTGCTCCACCAGTTCCAAAATGGCGTGGAAAGGAATGCGAATGCGCTCGGGGGAGTGGGAGAGTTCGAAATTGAGTTTGCGGAACGACCGGTCGAGGAGGAATATACCGAGCAGATTCCGCAAGTGATCCGGTTCTCGCGGCAGCAGTGCTACTGCGCCGGGGATTGTCTTGTAGGAGCGCACGAACTCAGCGCTCACGGTGCGAAACCAGAACTTCGCCCAAGCTTTTAGCGCGTTCAGGGTCTCGGGTTGGGGGGTAACGCCAGGGGCCTTGCCGAGGAGGACACTGTGAGCCGCATGATAGAACGAATCGAGCATTCCGCCGACATCTTCGAGAGGCGAGCGTTTGATGCGCCGCTCACCCAGCGGGCGGCTGGCATCCCCTTCAAAGTCAATGATTATGAAATCTTTTCCGGTGTACAGGGCTTGCCCGAGATGGTAATCCCCGTGAATGCGAATGCGCATGGCATTGAGGCGCTGATCGCGCAGGAACTGCAGCTTTGCGCGAATGGCCGCCTGCCGGTCCAACACAGCCTGCGCATCGGGCCGGACTTCTTCGGGGAGTCGCGCTAACCGGCCGCGCAACTGGTCTATGGCACGGCCAAAGCGAGCCAGGATGCCGTGGAACAGTCCATGCCGGTAGAAATCGGTGAAAGGTTCGGGAATGAAAGCGGGATCATCGGACTCAGCAGCCAGCGCCGCGTGCATTTCGCCAGTGCGCGCTCCCAAGAGACGAACCGATTCGAGATAGGCGCCGGCCAATTCCTGGACCGATTCCGGCGGAAGCCCATCCGGCGGCGGCCCGGCAGGGCCGCGAGCCAGGGCGTGCTCGAAGAACAGCCCCAGGTGGTTTATGGTGTAGTCCCAGGCTTCAGTGGCATCGCGGACAAAGCCATGCAGGAGTGCGATGGTGGTTCCCTCGCTATCGGATGCGCGCCATTCCAGCCATCCGGCCAGCGGAGCGATATGAGGAAAACCCCGGTTTGTCAGGAAGGCGCCGACCTCTTGTTCCGGACAAGGTCCCGGTTCCACCTTACGCAAGAATTTCAGCGCGAAGCGGTCGCCAAAAAAGACAGTTGTGTTTTCCTGATCGGCTTTGGATGGCAATGGCTCCAGTATCGATCCATCGCCCGGCAGCATGCCCCGCAAAGCGCGCGTATGCGCTCCCAACAAATGGCTTTGAGGGCCTTCGTAACGCCTCCGGCGGGCGATGGCGGCCAGCAGTTCGTGACAGAATTCGCGATCGCGCAAGGCGCTATAGAGCAGCGCGCTGGATCCATCGGGCGCCTGCAAACGCGCCAGAGCAAAAGCGTTGTCACTTGGGTCGCCGACCAGTAACGATAGCGGCAGAGTATACAACTCGGGGTCGCCATCGCCATATTCCACCCGGATGATCAACAGATACGAACGGGATTTCGGGAACGGAATGATTTCGCTGATCTCAGCCAGGCGGATCACGCGCGATTGGCCGCGGAACCAGCGCCGCGCCATCAGAAAAGCGGGAATCATCCCGCTAATGGTGTCGCGCACCGGGGCGGTGAATACCTCGTCCCACGAGCTTATGGCTATGGTGGGCGGTTCGCCGCGCCGGACGCGCAGTGTTTCCAGAGATGGCTTTTTGGGCTGTAATGCGAACCAGTAAAAGGCGTGCGGCGCCAACGAGAGAAAGTAGGGCCGCTCCGTGACCGCCGGAAATTCGCTTTTCCCGAATAATTCCTGGGGTACGAGCCCCTGGTATCGGGTAAGATCGATCTCCGCACATTGGGCAAAGCGGGAAAGGTTAGCCACCACCAGGATTTCCTGGTCTTCATACGCCCGCACAAAGGCCAGCACGCGGCGGTTCTCCGGATAGAGGAACTCCAGTGTGCCGCGTCCCATAGCTTTCCACTGCTTGCGCAACGCCAGGACACGTTTCATCCACCACAACAAGGAGTGTGGATTATTCTGCTGATTTTCGACATTGACCGCTTCGTAGTGATACTCGGGATCGATAATCGCCGGCAAGAACAGCTTCTGCGGATTGGCGCGCGAGAAACCGGCATTGCGGTCGCTGCTCCATTGCATGGGCGTGCGCACGCCGTTGCGGTCTCCCAAATAAAAGTTGTCGCCCATGCCGATCTCGTCGCCGTAGTAGATCACGGGGGTGCCAGGCAGCGAAAAGAGCAGCGCGTTCATCAACTCAATCCGCCGCCGGTCATTTTCGAGTAAAGGCGCCAAGCGCCGCCGGATCCCCAGGTTGATGCGCATGTAGCGGTCGCGCGCATACACGCGGTACATGTAATCGCGCTCTTCGTCGGTAACCATCTCGAGCGTCAATTCATCGTGATTCCGCAGGAACAGTGCCCACTGGCACGCGGGCGGGATCTGCGGGGTCAATTCCAGAATTTCCGTCAACGGATAACGATCTTCCATGCGCGTCGCCATGAAAAGCCGTGGCATGAGTGGGAAGTGGAAGGCCATATGGCACTCGTCGCCGCACCCGAAATAGGCCACGGCATCCTCGGGCCACTGATTGGCTTCGGCCAAAAGCATTCGGTCCCGGTACTTGGAATCGATATGGGCGCGAAGGTCTTTCAAGAACTGGTGTGTCTCGGGCAGGTTTTCGCAGTTGGTGCCTTCCCGCTCGTACAGGTACGGCACAGCGTCGAGCCGCAGTCCGTCCACGCCCATCTCCAGCCAGAAGTCGACCGCGGCGAACATGGCCTTGCGCACTTCCGGGTTGTCGTAATTGAGATCCGGCTGATGGGAGTAGAAGCGGTGCCAGAAATAGGCTTTGGCCACCGGATCCCAAGTCCAATTGGACGCCTCGAAATCTTTGAAGATGATGCGTGCGTCGCGGTACTTCTCCGCGGAATCGCTCCAGACATAGAAATCGCGCCAGCGCGAGCCCGGAGGGGCGCGCCGCGACCGTTGAAACCAGACGTGCTGGTCGGAGGTATGGTTCAGAACCAGTTCCGAAATGACGCGCAGACCGCGGCTGTGGGCGCTGCGCAGGAAATTCCGGAAATCCCGGAGAGTGCCATAGGCCGGGTGAATGTCGGTGTAATCGGAAATATCGTAGCCATCGTCGCGCCACGGCGACGGACAAAACGGCAGCACCCAAATGGCGGTGACGCCAAGATCCTGCAAGTAATCTAATTTCTCGGTGAGACCGGCGAAATCGCCCATGCCGTCCCCGGTCGCGTCATAGAAGGCGCGCACATGCACTTCGTAGATCACGGCGTCCTGGTACCACAAACGATCGCCGCCGGGCAGGAGAGCCGGGTTGGGGCCGTACGACATGAGCGAAGGGATGCCGTAGCAAGCTTTGTTCCCAAGCTCTGAGGCGGTTTGGTATAAAGTGTGTTTCGGAACAATATGGCCCATTCTTGTGGACGAACACACAGTCGCCGCCCGCGAAGCGGTTTTACCATGCTGAACGGGGAGAGCACGATGAGATCCACGAAGGTGCTGGATGACGAGGCGGGCATCGATCCGGCGGAAGTGATGGATGCAGACTCAGAGATGAGCGCCCCCACGCACGACGACATCGCGCGCCTGGCGTATTCGTACTGGGAATCGAGAGGCAGCCAGGGTGGTTCCTCCTGGGAGGATTGGTTCCGTGCCGAGGAGGAATTGAAACGCCGGCAAGAATTGTAAGTGCAGCCAAGGCGTTCCGGCGGCTTGGCACGGGTTGGCAAATCGCGTTCAGTTTCGCATTGGCTAGCCCTCTCGCGCTGGCGCAGCCGACCGCCACTGGGCCGCAGTCCCTTACGTTCCAATCGAGCATCGACGACTCCGGTCAACAGTACGCGCTTTACCTGCCCTCGCCGTATGATGCTTCCAAGGAATACCCGCTGGTCATCACTCTGCATTCGGAGGAGTCCAACCACCGGTTCAATCTCTTGCAGGTGCTGGCACAAGGGAACCGCTTGGCGGACACCGGCCGGGTATCGTTGAATTACTTCCGCGACGTGCGCGGGCCAAACTTTATTATTGCGGCGCCACTAGTACGCGGCACCATGGGCTACCGAGGCATCGCCGAGAAAGATGTCTACGACATGCTGGCCGATGTGAAACGACGCTTCCGCGTGGATGAAGATCGGATCTACCTGACCGGGATATCGATGGGCGGTGGAGGAGCTTTGTGGTTAGGCTTGACTCGGCCGGACATCTGGGCTGCGGTGGCGGCGGTTTGTCCGATCCCCGTGCCGGGCACGGAAGCATTTGTATCCAATGGCCTGAACCTTCCGGTACGTCTGTTCCACGGTGATCAGGACCCGATCGCGCCAGTGTCTACATCCCGTCAATGGCAGCGGCGTTTACTGGATGTGGGCGTACCGGCGGATTACATCGAGTACCCCGCCGTGCGGCACAACTCCTGGGACCTGGCGTACAAAGATGGCGCCCTCTTTAACTGGTTCACGACGTTCAAACGCGACCGCGAACCCGAGCGAGTCCGGTTTTCGACGGATGCCTACCGCTATGACAAGGCTTATTGGGTGCGAATCGACGGCCTGACGCCCGGCACACTCGCCTCGATTGACGCGCGGCAGACGCCAGGTAATACGGTCAGCGTGGAAACACAGAACCTGGACGGTTTCACTCTCTCTTTGAACCATTCGGTGCTGGCTGTGACGATCGACGGCACGGGGATCCGAATCAAGCCAGGAGCGGCTCCATCGTTCCACAAGCAATCGGGAAAATGGGTAAGCGGCCTTATACCGCTCGCAGGAAAACGGCCTGGGTTAGAGGGGCCGATTGTGGACGCTGTCTACGACCGGCACATTTACGTTTATGGGACCGCGGGTTCACCATCTCCCGAGGAGTTGGCCTTCCGGTGGAAGCAAGCGGAAACGGCAGCGGAGTGGTCTACAGCCAGGGAACGACTGCAACTCTCGCTGACCGTGAAGGCCGACAAGGACATTACCCAGCAAGATCTGGACCGCAGTGACGTGGTTCTGTTTGGTACCAGCGAAACCAACTCGCTGATTGCGCGCTTTGCCCCGCGCCTTCCTCTGGCTTTGAATCCCGGCGCAGCCGATTATGGCTTATTGTTCATCGCCGGGGTAGGGAAGCATTACGCGTTGATCAGTTCCGGTTTGCCATGGTGGACCGGTTACTCCGATGCCGGAGCCCAAGCCGATCACTTCTCGCCGCCCATTTATGAGCAACTCCAGTCGCTGGGCGATTACCTGATCTTCAAAGGCTCCGTAGCACACGTCGTGGCGGAAGGGCGCTTCGACCGGAATTGGAAAGTGCCGCGGGATGCGGCCGAGAAGATCGCGGCGACAGGCACGGTCACACTCTCGCGGTGAATTTGACCGCTCCCTTGCGGTCGCGGCTCGGAAACGGTCGGTGCGCTAGAGTTCGCGGCGGTGGGTGCGCGCTAATAGTTCTTCAGCGCGTTGGATCGCCTTGGTTTCAGCCTCTTCGCGCGTGTTTCCCGTGGTGCGGCAAAGGCCCGCGCCCGGCGATACATTATCCGCCTTGGAGTGCCAGACCTCACCGATACGATAGCTGGTCAGATTCACCGGCCAGCCGGCCAGTTCCAGGCGCCGCTCCTGAAATTCTTCGGCTTTCATTCCCTATCCCTTGGCCGCAGCCGCAGCCCCCTTTTCTACAGGCGCTCCCACCAGATTGCCCCACTCCGTCCACGATCCGTCGTAGTTGGTGACTTTGTCGAACCCGAGCAGATATTTCAGGACGAACCAGGTATGGCTGGAACGTTCGCCAATGCGGCAATACGCAATCACCGGCTTCGTGCCATCCACGCCCTCGGCACCATAAAGGGAGCGCAACTCATCGGCCGACTTGAACGTGCCATCGTCATTACACGCCTTGCCCCAAGGGATGCTGCGGGCACCCGGCACATGTCCTCCGCGTTGACACGTTTCCGGCAATCCTGGAGGCGCCAGGATCTCACCTGTGAATTCCTGCGGGCTGCGCACATCCACCAAAGCGGCGCTTCGTTGAGCCGAAGCCTCCTGCACCTGTGGCAGGAATGCGCGGATGGTGAGATCAGCGGGCTTTGCCGTATAACTGGTCCGTTGGGTTTTGGGCGCTGTTTGCGAAAGCTCACGCCCTTCGGCGAGCCACTTTTTGCGGCCGCCGTTCATGATCCGGACATCCTGATGGCCGTAGATCTTCGCCTGCCAGAACGCCCAAGCCGCGAACCAGTTATTATTGTCGCCATAGATGACCAGCATGGTATCCGGTTTGATTTCGGAAGACGCCATCAGTTCTTCGAACTGCTCTTTCGACAGAATGTCGCGGCGGACGGTGTCGCAGAGTTGGGTGTTCCAGGCCCAACCCACGGCTCCCGGTACGTGCCCCTCATCATAGGATTTCGTGTCCACGTCCACCTCGGCAATGCGTACGTGGGGATCGTTGGCGTGGGCAGCCACCCATTCCGTGCTGACCAGAGCTTCTGGATGCGCGTATTCGGACATATTTGTTCTCCTTGATGGGATTTCGAAATGCGCTGCGGACTAATTATAGTAGCTCAAAGGCTCGATCGTGGCCGGGCCGAGTCCCACTTCCGATTCGTCACTTTGCTTCCGGGGTTTTCAAGTCGCGTTTCAGCCGAGTCACGATATGAGAGGCGGCGCGCTCCATCTGGCCCGCCGAGGTGTCCTTGGGCGGCTGGTAGGCAGACCAAACCACCTGCTTCGATTTGGGATTCACCAGGAAGACCATGCCCTTGGCACGTCCAAACGTTGAGGAGGTTAACGGATCGGAGAGTTTGTTGGCCGGCTCACTCACCAGACTCGATGCCTGTCCCGAAGTCTCCTTCGAAGCCTTGGCGGGCCCGGGTGGGGGAAGTATTTCCGCCAGCTTATCTTCGAAAGCCGTACCGATCCGATCTGTAAAAATGGCATCGGCCAGTTTGGGGTCGGTAACCACCTGAAATATGTGCTCGTTCGTCAGCCGGTCGGCCAGGTACTGATCCAGTCCATGCGTCATGGGCAGCAGGTACACATTGTGCACGGCCGGCAGTTCGGCGCTATGCAACGCAACGCCGGCACACGCGAGAATAAGAAGAAACCGCATCGTTGATCCCATCATATAATGGACGCTTTTTCGCATGTATAAAGACCGGTCGATCACCGTAATTATTCCGTGCCTGAACGAAGAAGCCGGAATCGAGAAGATTCTACGCGCCATGCCGGCATTCGTGGACGAAGTGATCGTGGTAGATAACGACTCCGACGACCGGACTTCGGAAGTGGCGGCCTCGCTCGGAGCCAAGGTCATCCGCGAGGATGTCCGGGGCTACGGCCGCAGCTACAAACGGGGATTCGCCATGGCCACCAGCGACTTGATCATCACCCTAGATGGCGACCACAGCTACCCGGTGGATGCAATTTCGTACCTGATCGAAGCTTTCCTGCACCTGGAGATCGATTTCCTCAACGCGTCGCGGTTCCCCGTGCGCGACGCGAAGTCGATGAGTTTCCGGAACAAGTTGGGAAACCTGGTGCTTTCGCTGGCAATGTCCGTTCTGTTTTTCCGCTGGGTGCGAGATTCGCAATCCGGCATGTGGGTTTTTCGGCGTTCCATTCTGAAAGATATGAAGTTGGAATCCGACGGCATGGCCTTTTCCGAGGAAATTAAGATCGAAGCATTGCGCAACCGGAATATCCGGTTCGGCGAGCTTTCGATCATGTACTCTTCGCGGGTGGGAGAGACGAAATTGAACCCCTGGCGCGACGGGTTGCGCAATCTGGCTTTTCTGGCAAAAAAGCGGTTTCTTCGTTGAGCCAGGATGGAAGGTAGCTTTGCGACTTTATTCCTTCACTGCCTTGAACCTCGCTGTAATAAAACCGTGCGCAGTCCGGGCATAGGGAATGGCTGAAAGTGGCCTGCGAATGGTGGGAAATGTAGCTCTCCATTTGTTGCCAGGCTCCCCGGTTGTCCCGGATCTTCTTACAACCTGCGCAAATAGGGAGAAGGCCACTCAGCAGGCGAACATTTTCGAGTGCCGTGTAAGCCGCCTCCGCCGCTTCCCGCGCCTCCCACCGCTGGCGTCGAAGCGTGCTACCAAAATAGCTCAGGATAGCGCCCATCCCGAAGAAGATGACGATTTGGAACGAGGCGGTACCCTGATATTCCCGCGAGACCGAAAACGTGCCGACTGGCGGAAAAAAATAGAGAGAGGCGACGGCCCCGAACACGGTCGCTAGCAGCCCGGGACCGAGCCCGCGACTGGCACTCACGGCCACCGCTAGCGCGAACAGGAGCAGCGGCGAATGGTCCTGGAGTAACGGATCGAGGAGCAGCCGGAACAGAAAGGCGGCGACACAGCAGGCGCCCGCAAACACATAGCGCTCCGCTTGTGAGGTCGGGGCTTCCGGAAAGATGAGCTGAGAAAACCGGCGCCCTGAACTGACAGAGAGTGGCCGCGTGCATCCCTCCTCGGATTTCGATCTGCGCTGCCCAAACGATTGTCCGGCCGAGACGGACGGAGGAACTTCCGATCGATCGAAAACGCCACCGCCCGGCGGCCGTAATTGAGGTTGGCTCGCCATGGAGAAAACGAAAGTATGTCCGGCTAACTTTTCTTGGGCGGCTTGGCGCATTGCTCTGCCAGCATAAGGTGTTTTTCCAAAATCGGTACCATTTTAGATGCATACGCCTTCACATCGGGATCCTCGCCATGTTCGGCTTCCCGCTTAAACGCGGCGATCGCCTGTCGATGGGCTGTGACCTCATAGCGCGCGAACTGGCGGTCGAAACCGCTGCCCTTCAAGTGCACTAGTTGTTGGATGGTCCGGTCCTTTCCCGTGTTGATACCCTTTGGGATGGTGACTCCGGCTTTATTGGCCAGAATGCTGAGTTGGCCGTAAGCGTCCGTGTGGTCCTGAACCAGGGTTTTCCCGAAGTCTTTCACCTCCGCGCTCGCGCCCTGATCTTCAGCCATCTGTCCTTCGTGTGCCTCGGTCATATTCGCCTTGGCCGCCATTACTAGGAATTCCTTATCGGCATTGCTCAGGGATGCGGCGTAAGCTATGGCTGCAAGCCCAATCACGCAAAAAGCCATTCTCACTTTGTGAATCCGCATGGTGTGCTCTCCTTCCGTGCTCGGTTGACGGCAGTGCAGTTCGGCTGCTCACTTCCTGTAGCGCAGGAAATATGGAGCCCGAATTCAGTTTGGCGCAGCCCCACACGGCCTACCATCCTGTCGAGACATTAGACGAGCGTCCTCTGAGTTAAGGAAATAACATCGTCGAAACGATCACGTTATCTCCGTTAAGCCCAGGCAGTACGGTTCTAGGGTAAACTCGCGCCCATTCAGTCAATTCTTAGGACCGAACCGAAGTATGCTAGTGTGAAAGCCATTCTTATGCTTCGCTGTTTGTGGGGATTTCCTATTTCCGAAGCAAAGCGGTTGGGCCCACATCCGAATGCGCAGGCGCTGCTGGCGATCCAGGTGAGGATGCTATATGACAACACCTACCTGGGAGCGGGCGTGACGGTAATCGTCGCCACGGCGCTTGCTCTACTCCAGCGAGGAACGGTTTCGAGCGCATCTATTGGCGGCTGGTGGCTGTACATGATGGTGTTAGCAGGGCTGCGATGCGCGGCTGTGGTGCAATATCGGCAAATCTCGCCGGGAGCCGATGAGCCCGGTAATTGGCGCCTCTGGATCACATTATTATGCGGCATGGCTGGAGCCGGTTGGGGTGCGGCCGGAGTTCTCCTATACCCGCCAAGCCACCTGATCCACCAGGTGTTCCTGGTTTTCGTCCTGGGTGGGATGATGCTTGGCGCCGCGTCACTGCTAGCTTCCCGTCCCGAAGCCTATCTCGGGTTTCTGCTTCCATCCGGCCTGGTTCCCGCGGTTCGTTTGGCGGTGCAGGGGGACGAGACGCACGTCGTGATGGGATTGCTGGCGGCGCTGTTTACAGCCGCTACTTTGATTACTACGCAGCGGATCTACCGGACCATCGACTCCTCGCTGCGGCTTCAGTTCGAAAACCGGGCGCTGGTGGAAGACCTTCGGAAAGCCAAAAACGAGACAGAAGTCCTGAACCAGGAACTCGAACAGAGGGTCCGGGACCGTACGCTAGAACTGCAAATCTCGACGGAACAACTTCGCGCTGAGATCCAGCAGCGGGAACAGATTGAAGAAGAACTGCTGCAGGCACGCAAGCTTGAGTCGCTGGGCGTGTTGGCTGGCGGGATCGCTCACGACTTCAATAATTTTCTGACGGTTATCCAGGGCAATCTGGAAATGGCTCGCGGCCGATTGGATGTGGGACACCCCGTTCAAGCCATTCTGGACCAGATTGCGGCCGCTTGCCAGCGGGGGGCCTTCTTAGCTTCTCAGTTACTCACGTTTGCAAAAGGCGGCTCCCCGGTGCGGCGGGTAGTCTCGATGGCGAAGTTGGTGGCGGATGCGGTCCACCTCGCGCGCGCCGGATCAGCAGTTACCATCAATCTCGAAGTTGCCGAGGATCTCGCCTGCGCCGAAGTGGACCCTGGGCAAATCGGCCAAGTGCTGCACAATGTTTTGCTCAACGCCCGGCAATCGATGCCGGCCGGCGGAATTATAGAGGTCCATGCGGAGAACGTGCCGCCCGGCGGGCCCAAGGCAAGAGGCCGCGTGCGGATTTCGATCCGCGATTATGGATGCGGCATTCCGCGAGAAGTCCTTCCTCGCATCTTCGACCCGTATTTCACCACGAGGCGAGGCGGAAGCGGCCTGGGGCTGGCGACCTCGTATGCCATCGTGGCTAAACATAATGGACACATCTCCGTGGATTCCAAACCTGGCGCGGGAACGGTGGTCACGATTGACCTGCCGGCATCGAATCAAACTCTTGAACCGGATATCGCATACGCTCCCACGATGCGAGAAGGATCGGAGCGCATCCTGGTGATGGATGACGAGGAAGGAATCCGCAACCTGCTCCATGCTGTGTTAAGCCAACTCGGTTATGAAATCGTAGCCGCCCGCGACGGCGCCGAAGCTATTGCACTCTATGAAGAAAGCAGGGCGGCCGGCAGACGCTTTGATGCCGTCCTCCTGGATGTGACGGTGACGGGAGGTATGGGCGGAGTTGAAGCCGCCGCCAAACTGAAAGAGATCGATCCGGCAGCCCGGTTAGTTGTGTCCAGCGGCTATTCGGATTCACCGGTTCTGTCCGAATTCGCCAAGTACGGCTTTGATGCGGTGATTCCCAAGCCGTGGACCGCTTCCCAACTAAGCGAAGTCATCCGCAACGTGCTCGCGATTCTTCCCGATCACAAGATCGAGTAGTGGGGGTGGGCAGCCTTCAGGCTGCAGCCGGCTGCGGGCGCTACTTCTTTGGCTCAAACTTCAGCGCCGCCGAATTGATGCAGTACCTCTGGCCTGTGGGCGCAGGACCGTCTTCAAATACATGGCCCAGGTGCGCGCCGCACTGGCTGCACAGCGCTTCCGTCCGCTCCATAAACATGCTCTCGTCGCTTTCAGTGGCCACGTTCTCGGGTACAGCGGGGGCCCAGAAGCTCGGCCAGCCGGTGCCGGATTCGTATTTTTCTTCCGACCGGAACAACGGCGCCCCGCAGCACACGCAGCGGTACATGCCATCGGCGTGATTGTTCCAGTAGCGGCCGGTGAAAGCGCGCTCAGTGCCCTTCTCGCGCGTTACCGCATACTCCTCGGGCGAAAGTTCCTTCTTCCAATCGGCATCGGTTTTTGCAATTTTGTTCATGGCTGATCCCCTCCTCTTCAGGATAGCGGGTCAGGTTTTGAACCGTTCGTCGATTTCAATCTGGTATCCGCTGGCGAGGCGATTGGTTTCATTGGCCATCCCGACCACCGCCATCAGTTCGGCCAGCATCTCGTCGTTCATGCCGGCCTTGCGAGCTCCCGCCGTGTGAGATGCGATGCAGTAGGGACACTGATTGCTCGCGCTCACCGCGAGGTAAATCATCTCCTTGGTGACGGCATCGAGGGCGCCGGGCGCCATAATTTCTTTCACGCTCTGCCAGGTCCGGCGGAGAGTGGCAGGATCGCGCGCCAGCGCCTTCCAGAAGTTGTTGATCCAATCCGTCTGGCGAGTGGCCATGATGTCGTCATAGACGGCCCGCACCTCGGCGCTGGCATCCGCGTATTCGACCAAACCCAGCGTCGCCATCGCTACGCGTGCGTGCCGGAGAATGCCTTCTTCTGACGTTCTTGCATTTCTTCCGGCGTCAGCTCTTCTTTACGGGTGGCGAGCGACCAGGTGAAGCCGAAGGGGTCGCGCACATGGCCGTAGCGGTCGCCCCAGAACTGGTCGGCAAGAGGCATGATCACGGTGCAACCGGCAGCAATGGCCTTCTCCCAAATGGCGTCCACATCTGGAACGTAGACATGGAAATGAAAGGGGTAATTTCCTTCGACATATGCCGGCGCGCCGAATTCCGGGAAATGGTCGGCGAGCATGAGATTGGAATCGCCGATGCGCATCTGCGCATGCATCAGCTTACCCCCCGGTCCGGGAGAACGCGCGATTTCCACCGCGCCGAAAGCACGCTGCAGAAAATCGATGTACTTGGCAGCGCCGTTGACATTGAGATGCGGAGTCACCGTGTGAAACCCCGCCGGAATGGGATTTGCTGGTTTCGCCATTCGGACAGCATATCAGAGAGATGCCGGTGCTATCCTCAGTGGAGAGCGTATGAGGCTGCGGAGGGCGATCTGCGGACTGGGCTGTGGTTTGGCCTGCCTTGGCGTTCTGTACGGCTTCCAACATCCATTCCGCGAATATCCCGCCGTCGAATACAACGATTTTCCGTTACCTGCGGATTACAACGAGAAGACCGAATGGGTGTTCGCGCGCCTGATGTTTCCGCCAGGACCCTTAGATGGCTATAGCCGAACGGGGCGCTTCACCGGCGATTTCCGCTTAGGCTCGTCGCTCTGGACGCAGGATTACCCGCGCGCCGACCGCCATTTCGTGCTGGCGCTGCGCCGCCTCACGCGTGTGCACGCGCGCTCCGCGGAGCAGCCGATCCTGCTCGAAGACAATGAAGCCTACGATTTTCCGTGGCTCTACGCGGTACAAGCCGGTGAGTGGGGACTCACGGAACAGGAGGGCAAGCTACTCCGGGAATACCTGCTGCGCGGGGGGTTTTTTTTCGCCGATGATTTCCACGGACCCGACGAGCTGGCGGAATTCGTTAAACGCATCAAATTCGCATTTCCCGACCGCCCGATCGTCGATATTCCGAATGATGACCCGATCTTCCATTCCGTGTACGACGTGAATGACCGCTACGTGATCCCCGGGGCCGAACACGTGCGCGAAGGTTCCAAAAACGGGGGCACCGTGGCCCATTGGTTCGGCATCTACGACGATAAAGGCCGCCTCATGGTGGTCGCCAATTTCAACCAGGATACGGGGGATTCCTGGGAATGGGCCGATAATCCGCGTTACCCAATCAAGTATTCCGATTTAGGCATCCGGCTCGGCGTCAACTATGTAACGTATGCGATGACGCACTGAGTGGAGCGGACGGTCTTTCAGTCTGGGCGGCGGTCGTTTATCCATAGTTATGGACCCCCTGTAACCGAAACGAACGTTGTCCGGCGCAGACCCCTGGCCTACAGTGTCGCTGTAGATGCTTCGTTTTTTGGTTCTGGCTCTCTGGTGCGCGGCTTTTGCGGCGGCGCAGCCGTTGTCGCATAAAGAACCCGCCGTGTATCACGGCACAGAACACTCCTCTACGGCTAACCTGCGCCCGCCGGGAATCCGCCTCGGGCTGCCCCGGCCAGTGGAATTCGCTCTTCCGGCGCTTAACGATAGCGAAACGGGCCGCCTTACGCAGTTCGGCGTCCGGCAAACCGTTGGGGTCCATCGTCCGCTCTCGGACGCAGCTCTTAGCAACGGAGCCTGGGTAACCACCGCGGGAGGGGAGCGCATTTGGCGGGTCGCGCTACGTTCGCGTGGGGCGCAGGCCATCCGCTTGGAATTTCGCGATTTCTCGATCGGCGCCGGCAAGCTCTGGCTGCATGACGGCAGCACCATCGCAGGACCGTATACCGGGCGCGGCATCTATGGCGACGGTCACTTTTGGTCCGAAGCCATTTTTTCCGAATCCGTCATCCTCGAATACGAGCCCGCCCCGGGTACGCCCGAAACCGCGACGCCGCCCTTCCACATTCGCAATCTCGCGCACCGCGCTATCAGGGTTGCCCCACGTTCTGTTACCGATACGCCACAGGCCGCCGTTGCCGATACCGCCGACTTCTGCCACCTCGACCCCAACTGCTACCCCGATTGGCAGCCCGCCATGAGCATGGTCGCCCAACTCCTGTTCGAAGACAGCGGCCTCGAGTATTTCTGTTCGGGCTCGGCCATAGCCACTCGCGACGATAGCTTTAAGCCTTATCTCCTCACTGCGGGCCATTGCATCCACAGCGAAGATGCCGCGCGCACGCTCGAAACCTTTTGGACGTATCAGACTTCTTCCTGCGGCGGCTCACCCCCGGACCGCCAGAACAGCACCAAGTCCAGCTTGGGCGCGCACCTGATCGGGAGCGGCGGTATTGAAGATGGAGATTACAGCCTCGTGCTGCTCCGGGACCTGCCCTCCGGCGTCACCTTTGCTGGATGGGATACCTCCGATCCCGCCGCCAGTTCCTCGGTCACTGGCATGCACCATCCCAATGGTTCTTGGAAGCGCATCTCTTTTGGAAACCGCGTCGGCGACGCCTCGGCCGAGTTGGATGGGGGCATCGCGCCTGCCAACCTCTATCTCCAAGTGCAGTGGGCCCAAGGACGAACGGAGCCCGGCTCATCCGGTTCTCCTCTATTTTCGAGCCCCGGTGTCATTGTCGGCACCTTGACCTATGGTCCCTATTCGCCCGAGATGAGCGCGTGTGAAATCAGCCCCTCCATAGACGGTTACGGCCGATTCTCCAATACCTACTACCATTTGAGCGATTACTTCGAGAATCTGCCTGCCGCCGAAGTGCTGCCCGTTACGTCGGATCTGACTTTTTCCGTCTTGAACAAGGCCCTTCCCGGGGCCCAGACCGTCCAATTGAACACGCAATCCCCCGGTCAAATTGCATTCAAGCTGCGCGCGGATGCCCCCTGGATTCAAATCTCCAGCCCCACGGGTACCGTCTCGGCCAATGTGCCGGCCACCGTGCAGATTTCGATCGATCCCACCAAGTTCGATAAACCGGACCTTTACACCAGCACTGTTACAATTCTCTCGGGCGCCGCTCCGCCGCAGTTTATAAACGTCGCCGCCAACGTGCGCCTGACCGCTTCCAACGTGGTGCCTGCGATTGCTCCCAACCCCGTCGTGAAGTCTGGAGGCCAGTGGCAATTCACCATCTCTTTGGCCGAAACGGGAGGCGCCGCGACGCACCTCACTACGATGAAGGTGAACGGAACGGATTATTCCTCCTCGATTGCCGCGTGGTTCGGCGCCACCGAAATCGGCGCGAACGCCACCCTCCAGGCGCCTCTCACCGCCGCTGGCCTCTTCGCTCCTGGCAATCAGTACTTCGAATTCTGGGGCGTCGATGACGATGGCGGCCAGCAGTGGTACCGCGTGACCACCGTCGCCTTCCAGTAAGATAAGGCGTGGCCGAATTAGACGCGCGGCGGGAGTTGCCCTCCGTCCATGAACTCTACGAGCGCCTTGCCCCATCGGTGGTACGTTTTCCGCGCACCTTGGTGCTGGATGAAATCCGCCGCGCCCTTGATGACGCGCGCCGCCGGCTGGACACGCGGCGGCAGCCGCATACTGCCACGCCCGAAACCTGTGACCTCGAAGCGTGCATCACTCGGTCCCTCGCGGGGCTCGAATGTCCTTCTCTGCGCCGCGTCATCAATGCTACGGGCGTCGTCCTGCACACCAATCTCGGCCGTGCCCCGTTGGGGCCGCTCGCTATTCTGCCCGGATACTCTAACCTCGAATATGATCTCGTGGCAGGCCGACGCGGCAGGCGCGACGTGCACGCGGCTGGTCTGCTCCAGCGACTCTTGGGCGCGCCGGCCATCGCCGTCAATAATAATGCGGCGGCCATTTTCCTCGCTCTACATGAGCTCGCGACGGGCGGCGAGGTTGTGGTTTCCCGCGGCGAGCTTATCGAAATTGGCGATGGCTTCCGCATCCCCGAAATCATGCAGAGCTCCGGCGCGATTCTACGCGAGGTCGGCACCACCAACCGTACCCACGTCGAGGACTACCGCGACGCCATCAGTGACCGCACCCGCCTGCTCCTGCGCGTCCATCCCAGCAATTTCCGTATTCAGGGGTTCACGGCTCGACCCGAGCTCTCCGAACTGGTGGCTTTGGGCCGCGAACGCGGCATCCCGGTGTACGAAGACCTCGGCAGTGGCTGCCTGGTGGACCTGCGGCCTTATGGCGTCGAGGAGCCTCTGGCCAGCGACAGCCTGCGCGCCGGAGCCGATCTGATTTCCATCAGCGGTGACAAACTCCTGGGCGGCCCGCAGGCCGGCATACTGGCCGGCAAAGCAGAACTCGTCAATCGGCTGCGCCGCAATCCCATGTTCCGCGCCCTGCGCCTGGATAAACTGATCTATCAGTCGCTCGAAGCTACCCTCCGCAATCTGCTTCTCGAACGCTGGCAAGCCATCCCTGCCTTGGCCATGATCCGGCAGAGCGCTGAAGAAATCCACGCCCGAGCCGAAGCACTCATTACGCGCGCCCAACCCCAAGCGCAACTCATCCCAGGCACGTCCGTCATCGGCGGCGGCGCAACCCCCGAACAGTCGATTCCAACCTGGCTTGTCGCCCTACATTGCCCTGACGTTATGTCGGCAGAGCGCCGTCTGCGTTCCGGCGATCCACCCGTTATCGCCCGTATCGAAGACGGCCACCTCGCACTCGACCTCCGTACCGTCTTCCCAGAGGAAGAAGAGGAACTCGCCGCCGCGCTCAGCCGTTTATAGGCAGCGCTAAGGTAGCGCAAACACGACTAAAGAATCCGTGGCCGTCACCGCGACGTACTGTTTGCCGTTTCGCCCGAGGTATGTAATGGGCACGGCATTCGCCATGCGATCCAGTTTGGCGGCCCAGATCTCTTTTCCGGTTTTGGAATCGAATGCCCGGAAACGGGCGTCCTGTGCTGCGCCGATGAAAACCAGCCCGCCCGCAGTCACGATTGGACCAGCACTTCCAGCGCCGCCTACATTCTTCTTGCCTTCGGGTAAAGCTTCATTGGTTCCGAGTGTGGTTCGCCAGGCGATCTCGCCGGTGTTTGCGTTCACCGCAAGAATACGGCTCCAAGGAGGACGGAAACAAGGCAGGTTCACCACTCGGCCGTTGGCATCCTTGACCGGTGCATTCAATCCGCCGGCACCGGCATTTGGGCGGTCGTAGGGCAGACTGACGTTTTCGTACCTGCCGCCTTCTTTCTTCTTCTCCACCCAACCGGTGAGCGGGGCGTCATGCGTTTGCACGAACACGTAACCCGTTTTCGGATCTACAGCGAGCCCTCCCCAACTTGCTCCACCGGTCCCGCCTGGAAACTGGATGGAGTATCGCGGCGGCGTACCTTCTTCATGAAACAGGAACGGGGAGAACGGCCCTTCGTTGTAGTACCCTCCGTTCTTGTCCCAAAGCTCCTGGCACCCCCTCGCATGCTCGGGAGTGGTGTCTTCCGCTGTCACCAGATCTTCGCGTTTCATACCGACACGCGCCAAAGGCGGGGGCTGTAGCGGAAACGGCTGCGTGGGTGAATACCATTCACCGGGAACATCTCCCTTCGGCACGGGGCGTTCTTCCACGCCGAATACAGGCTGGCCGGTGATGCGATCGAGAATGAACATGTAACCGGACTTGCCGATCTCGGCTAGCGCCGGCGTACGCTTCCCATTACGCACGATATCCACTAGCGCGGGAGCCGGAGGCAAGTCAAAGTCCCACAAATCATGATGCACCACCTGGAAATGCCACTTGTAGTTTCCGGTCGCAGCGTCCACCGCCACGATCGAGTTGCCGAAAAGGTTGGCCCCGGGCCTGTCGCCGCCGTAATAGTTCGCGGTCGGCGCGCCCAGCGTCATGTAGATGATTCCGCGTTGTTCATCCACAGTCATGTACCAGGCCCAGGTATTGGTGCCGGAACGGTTTTTCCAGCCGTCGTCGAGCCACGTTTCATGGCCCACTTGGCCAGGGCCGGGCACGGTTTGAAACTCCCAAAGTTTCGCTCCCGTGCGGGCATCGAACGCCCGGGTATTCCCCGGTGGTCCGGTTTCCCGCTCGCCTGTGGTCGCGCCGACCGTGACGACGTTCTTGAAAATGGTCGGCACTCCGATGTAGGGCACTCCCATATCCACCGTGCCCTCGTTGCCGAAACCAGGATCGACCGCTCCCGTCGCGGCATTCAGAGCGGTGAGGTCCCGTCCCGCCGTGAACAAGATGCGCGTGGGATTCTGCCCGTCGCTGGGCCAGTAAGCAACACCGCGCGGCGAAGCTTGTCCCGAAGCCACCTCGTGCCGCCAGTTCTCAGCCCCATTTTCGGCATTCAGGGCTAGAATCCGTGTCTGCGCGGAGATATACATAACGCCACCAACCCACGATAGGCGTCAACTCGGAAGTTCCGCTCGCGGTGGCAAAGCGAAACCCGGCAGGCTGCAGCCGGTAAGACCATGCCGGGGTGAGCTTGCGCACATTCTTCGTATCGATCTGCGTGAGTGGGGAAAAACGCGTACCGGCTAAGTCGCGATTGAACCGTGGCCAGTCGCCTCCGGGAATTTGGGCGGGCTGGGCGACAAGTTCTGGCAATGCGGAAATGAGGAAGGAAATGACAAAATGGCGTATCTTCATTGACTCCTCTCTATCGCCACGCCGGCGGTTGATAACACCGCCGGTAGAAGCAAGAGACGCATGCAAGTAGTCTACTGCAGACGCTAAGCGCGTTCGCTGGTATACTCCTGAGCGGAGGCCGTAGAGCGATATGACTGGCTTTCGTTTCGTCCTGCCACTAATTTTCGGGGTACATCTGGCGTGCGCCCAGGGGCAAGTGCTCAGCCCTCGGATGACCACATCTATCACCATTGATGGGAAGAAAATCACCGTCGGCTATGGGGCTCCTTCGATGCGCGGGCGCAAGGTTATGGGTGCCCTGGTGCCCTACGGAGAGGTGTGGTGCGCGGGCGCGAATGACGCAACTTCTCTCGACACGGAAGCCGACCTCGATATTAACGGCCTCAAGGTTCCCAAGGGGAGCTATACTCTCTGGGCCCTTCCTGGTGCCGCGGAGTGGAAATTCATCGTCAATAAGGAAACCGGCCAATGGCACACGGAATATCGCGAACGTTATGACTTAGGCCGAGTCAAGATGGACGTGAAAGCCCTGCCTTCGCCGGTAGAGCGATTCAAAATTGAATTAACCCCAGCCGGAAAGGGCAAAGCTACTCTCACGCTGATTTGGGAGAATACCGAAGCTTCCGTGCCGATTACGGTTCGCTAAGTACATGCGTTCAGAAATTCGCCCATGTATTCCGGAGCACCACTCCGTAGCGGTCGCGGCTCAGTAACGCATACCTACCGAGCCGCGACCGTTAGGGAGCGGTACTAAGTCAAACCGGGAACGCCCAGTTCATCGGCGCAGAAGCGGCAATGCTCTTGGCCGATTGTGGCGCCCGGTGCTGCCGGTGTAGCCAGGCGGACTGGAGAACGCGGATCACTTCGCCTGCCTCGAACGGTTTCGAAAGCACGTCGTAAGCCCCCAGATTCAGAGCCTCGGACCAAAGGTGTTCGTCCGCGAGGCGCGAAGTCACGATCAAACAAGGGGGATCCGGCAGACCAGACACGTACTCAAGCATATCTTTCCACGAGCCGCCCTCGATATCCCTTTCGCACAGGATGATCGGCACGTTGGACTTTCGGAGGATCCCCAGTGCCGAGGCCAGCGATGGGCATTTCTCCAGATTCCAGGCCAGCGGACCACCTTCAGCCTCGATGAGGGCCAGAATTGTGGATAATCTTACGGAATCTTCGTCGTTCGAACCAGCGGATAAAACCGTAATTCGATTGAAATTCTTTGCTATTCGGCGAGTCTTCTCCATTTTCGTCCCTCCGTGTGATCGGTCCCGTTTCTCCCCTTGGAGGGTGGGATTGAGTTATGGACAACGGCCAAATGCCAGGAAAGCGTGATTTCACGCAACAGTGCCGCGCATCAGCAGCGGCTCGTTAATGGCGGGGCGGATGCCCGTGGCTCCCTCGCGAAGCTGTGCCTCCGCCTGAAACCAATCAATTTCAGGCGAGCCATCGGGGCAACCTCGGGCCTACCAAAGTTCGTAGGCCAATGCGGCGATTTCTGCGGAACTGATGACCTGCAAGGTTACGGGTGGGAAAGTGTTCGCCGCTTCCGGATTTAAGATCTGAGAAACGGGAGAAGCGGAATTACTCTTTGTCCGTTGTTTAGCCACGCGCTTCCTCCATCCGGGAAAAATTCGCCGAAGTGGACCAACGGCCAGAGTCTTATGCTCCGAGCGAGTCTCTCCGAAGCACAACCCAGAGTATCTATATGGGTTCAGAATAACCTGGAGGCCCGGATCAGTCAAGCAATTCTTTGTTAAGAAGCCGTGAGAAGGCGTTGTATTTTGTTTGAATTCCAAACTTTGTTGCCAACTTCTAGAATTCCAGGCAAGCCGGTCTCACCGGCCAAATCCGCGAAGCGAGGTTACGGTACGTCCGATCCTACTGCGGATTAAATTATCCGAAGCCTGGAAATTGCAAGCCTGTTGTCTCTGGTACCGGTTTCGTCCGCGACCGTATTTACCGGATTGCAACCTATTTCGGTCAAGGCTAAATTGATAAGGCTTGCCATGGCCCCGATTGCCGAATTTCCCGCCCCCTGGCTCAATTGGATTGCCGAGAATCAGGCTCGGGGCGTTCCGCCCGCCGATATCATCCGCATCCTTGTGGATAACGGTTTCGATGCGCATGCCGCGCACGATCAGGTAGCGCGGGCCGGCGGGCATCCCCCGGCGGCAGCCAAACCGGCTGTGCAAAAGCCTGCCAAAGCAGACTCTCTCATGGCCATCTATTCCGGCCTTTGGAAGACTCGCGGTCGTGCCGAGGTGGATCGCCTGACGGGCCTGAGTGGCGCCGACTTCTTCCGCTGGTATTACGCCCATAACCGGCCCGTCGTCCTACTGGATGCCATGCACGATTGGCCCGCTCTTGACCGCTGGTCGCCCGATTATCTCGGCGCGCGCTGCGGCAACCCGCTCGTCGAAGTGATGACCGGCCGCGCCGCCGACTCCCAGTATGAGCTCAACTCCGAGCGGCACAAGACCAAAATGCCGTTGGACCAATTCCTCCACTGGATTCGGACTGCCGGCGAGACCAACGATTTTTACATGGTGGCGAACAACCGATCCTTCGACAGTGGCAATCTCCGCCTCCTGCTTGAGGACATCCGGCTGTTCGATGGCATCCTCGATCCATCCAATGTCGCCGCCCGGCTGTTCTTCTGGTTCGGCCCGGCAGGCACTGTGACTCCCCTGCACCACGATGTGATGAACGTTCTCCTGGCTCAAGTCGTGGGGCGCAAGCTCGTTACCCTGATCCCCTCCTTTGAAACCCATCTGGTGTACAACCGCGTGGGCGTCTATAGCGAAGTAGACGTCGAAGCGCCTGACTATAGCCGATATCCTTTGTTCCGCGACGTCTCCCGGCATCAGGTTCTGTTGCAGCCGGGCGAGGCTCTTTTCATCCCGGTCGGATGGTGGCACCACGTCCGTTCGCTCGATGTCAGCATCAGCGTTTCCTTCACCAATTTTCTCGCCCCTAATGAGTATGCGTGGGAGAACGGGAGATACGAGTAGATCATGGCCAAAGGACGCTTCCGCTCTGCCAAACTCGAGGGGCGAGATCCAGAGATCGTCCGTACCGAATTGGCTGTTTTAGAAGACGAGTGGCTAGCCTCCCGTCTCCGAGGTGAGACGGAGCTTTCCGCAAACCTGCTGGACGAAAACTATCAGGGGATCACAACCAGCGGCGGCCTGCAGGCGAAGGCTGATTTCCTCCAAGCCATTCCTGCTTCCGCTACGAACGTCACGGAAGCAGGTCATGGCGAGCGCAATATCCGGGTGTTCGGGGAAGTCGCTGTTTCGACCGGCGTTGCCACGCTGAAATCGTCCGGCCGCGAGCATGCCTTCCGTTACCTGCGTGTCTTTCGCCACCATGCCGGTGAATGGCGGCTGGTCGCTTCCCAGGCTACGCGTTCGCGAGTTGGCTGATGGCTCGCACTCTTTACGCTGCCGCTCCCTCATGGTCGGGCCTCAAGCACCGGTTCGTCACCCTCAGCCACATCAGGACATTCGCGAACTATTGGGGGTACGAGCCTATTTTTTTATGGGGAATGAGCGAAGGCGTTGCCGGGTGCCCGTTCGAAGATCTTCTCGCTCCGATTCCGGGAATGCGCATCATCAATGTGCCAGAGCTCGAACTGGTCCGCATCGAACAGTCCTACCGGCGTTCCCGCTCGATGTGCCTGCGCGGCCAGGCGGTATCGGTATATCGACCTGGCCGGCCGGTCCGCGATCGTATGTTTGCTTTCGATCTTTGGGGCGATTTCGCCCAAACCACGGCCCTGGAACAACTGGTCCCGCCTCACTTTCGCCCAACCCTGCCGGCCCGCGCACTGGCGTCCCCGGCCTTAGCCCACCAGGCGCTCTCCTCGATCCGCAGACATCATATAGTGCGCCGTTTGGGTATCCGCGTGCGTGTCACCGAAAATCCCGCCGATGGCCGCCGGCTCTGCCGACATCAGAGGGAACTCGATCGTGCCGTCAAATCTATTATTTGCATTCCCTGGCATGTGCCGGTTTTCATGGTGACGGACTCCGAGTACATCCAGCAAATGCTCGCGTCGCATTTTCGTGATGCCGTTTTCCTGCCGAAACAGTTCACGGAGAAAGCGGCCGGCGGATATTACGTCGACCGGCGCGATCCCGCTGCCATGCGCACTTTTGTAATGGAGGTCGAATGCCTCGCCGCCTGCCGTAAAATCGTCAATCTTGGCGGCTTTCTCAACGAAGAGTCGTTTTGGCCCAAAATGATCTATCCGCCTTACGACCAGGCGGTATAGCAGGACCGGCCACGCTTGGCTTGTCCAGATTAGAGGAGGGATTGAAGGATGTCCAAGTGGCTCGTATGCACGGCCACGCCTACCAGCGGTGTGCGCCACCGGCTTATGATGCTCTCCGCGGTAAAGCATTTCGCGGATACTCGCGGCTATTCCGTATTCCTTCTTTGGGGTGTCAGCGGCGGTGTGTCGTATTGCCGTTTTGAAGAACTGCTCGCGCCCATTCCGGGTGTGCGCGTGGTGAATCTCCCGGCGGCGCAGATAAACCCCGTCGTGGCATGCGCCCGCACGCAAAAAACCATCACCATTGGCAAGCACGCGTTGCGCGTTTTTCGCGGCGGTGAGCCTCCGCGCGGCAACTTCTTTTCCTGGGATCTGGTGGGAGCGTGGGCGCTCGCCAAGGCAGTTCCCGGCCGCCCCGATCAGTTGGTCGCCCGCCCTGCGCAAGGCATCCGCGCCGAAGCAGCCGATTACTCTCGCACCCACGGCCTGGGAGCAAGATTAGGGATTCGCGTCCGTGTCGAAGAACTGCCTTATCGCGATCGCAAGCCCCATCGGGTCCGCAAAGAGCTCGATGACGTGGTCCGTTCGCTCGTCCGGATTCCCTGGTACACGCGCGTTTTTGTCGCTACCGATTCCGAGTACATCCAGCAGATGCTCGCCTCGCATTTCCACGATGCCCGTTTTCTCCCCAAGAGCTTCGATTTGCAAGAGCCCACCGGGCGGTATGTCCACCGGCAGGACAAGCACGCCATGTTCACTTTCCTGAAAGAAGTGGATTGCCTCTGCCGCTGCAAGCGGATCATCAACATTGGCGGCTTCCTGAACGACCGCTCCGTGGGCCACAAAATCCTCCGCGAGCCCTATAGCGAAGCCGCCTACCTCCACGTCGCCCGGCGCTAGGCGAGCCAACGCCTTCAACTACGCTCCGTTTTCCTCCGCCGGTCCCGCGACCCGCACCTTCAGTTCCGGCATTCCCACAACCTCGTAAGTTCCCGACGCAATCTCAATCCCAGCTTTGTCCAGCCCGTCGAGAATGTCGCGGCTGATGGCATCTTTCAGCCTCCTCACGCCGTGGCTCTCGGCCACAAACCGCACTGACATTTCCACCCAATTGTCCGTTAACCGGTAATAGATGCGCGGCTCCATTTCTTCCCGCTTCACGAGGTAGCGCCGTTCGAGTTCCTCGAGCGCCTCTTCGCCTAGCTCGGCCAATTTCCCTGTATGCCGCCGTGCCGCCTCCACAATGATTCGCTCGGCATCCTGCCGCTTGGCGTGGTACGGGATCGGAAGCCGCATCTCTTCCCAGATATATGGAAATTCGCTGGAATAGTTATAGACTGGCTCGTCGAAGATCTTGTCATTGGTGATTGTCACGATACGTCCGGTGTATTGCCGCCCTGCCACCCACATAGACGGTGCGTCGGCCTGCTCGGCCGGCGGCTGCCCCATCTCCATAATGGTGGTTTGCATGAAACCCAGAGAGATCACGTCGCCCCGCACCCCTCCCATCACGATCCGGTCTCCCACGTCGAAGTTCTTGCCGCGCAGGATTATGAAATAGCCCGAGATCGCGCTGATCACTTTCTGCGAAGCCACGGCCAGCCCCGCCGTTACCAGCGCGGCCGCCGAGGCCAGGCGCGAAGGGTCATTGAACCAAATCGATACCAGCCCCAGGATGACAAGGGCCGCCGTGAACAGCCGAATCACCTGCCGCACCCAGAAATGCAGGCGGCCCTCTTTTTTGCCGGCCACCGCGTGCAAGAGCCAGCGCAGAACCCGGCTGAGCCCTAGCACCACGGCTAAAAAAGCCACTGTGATCAGCAGCTTTTTTGCGTTATCGCCGCTGACCCCAATCAGCCTGATGCCAAAAAGTTCCACGGTGCGATCACTCCCGACGAGCCGGAAAAACTCTTGCATCTCCTTTGATTGTGAAAGACCGGGTGAACGAACCGTGCGCACAACTGTGCCCGGGAGCACTGCAAGAGCGACTCCCTGGTTTTCGCGCGGACGGTGGGGCAGGAATTCGCAGGTCCGCAACGTAGAAGCGGTCCCAACAAGCCAGGGGTTTGCAGTGCACTACCCAGCGTTATGCCGTGATGGCGTTCCTCATGAAAGCTACCAGACATGCCACGGCAGCAGGCGCAATCAAGTGGACCGGCAGCCGAGGCTCGCACGTGTTTCGGCCGAGCCCTTAAGACCTCACAAACCCGTTCGAAGCCATGCTGCTATTATGAGAGCTTATGAAAGGTGTGGTCCTAGCGGGTGGTAGTGGGAGCAGGCTGTTTCCACTCACCAAAATTACGAATAAACATCTGCTGCCGATCTACGATCGGCCCATGATTTACTATCCCATCCAGACGCTAGTCGATGCGGGCATTAACGACATTCTGGTAGTCACCGGCGGCCGGAATTCGGGGGACTTTCTGCGTTTACTCGCGAACGGAAAGCAGTTCGGAGTCGCCCACATCAACTACACCTACCAGGAGGGTGAAGGTGGTATAGCCGACGCGCTGGCGCTGGCCGAGCATTTCGCGGATAAGCAAAAAATTTGCGTGATCTTAGGCGATAACATTCTGGAGCGCGATATTCGTTCTTCTGCGGACCAGTTCCGGAAGCAGGAAAAGGGCGCCCACATCCTGCTGAAGGAAGTGCCGGATGCCGAGCGCTTCGGAGTGGCGGAGGTTGCCGACGGACGCGTCCTCTCAATCGAGGAGAAACCCCAGGCCCCTAAGAGTAACTATGCGGTAACGGGTGTCTATATGTACGACCCGAGCGTCTTTCAAAAAATCAAAACCCTGGTCCCCTCAGGCCGTGGGGAGTTGGAAATTACGGATGTGAACAACGCCTACATCCAGGAAGGCACGATGACATTCTCGTTTCTGGAGGGTTGGTGGACGGATGCGGGGACCTTCGACTCCATGCTCCGCGCGGCTAACCTCGTCTCGCAATCCTCGGCTCGGAAGAAGGAAGGAGCGGCAGGCGCGTGATGGCTGGCAAAGCGGCAGCGCCACCTGCCGGAAAGCAAATCGCCCAATCCGGGGACTTGACGTTACTCGTGCCCACATGTGAGAAGGGCCTCGGTAAGGTTATCGGCTCTCTGGAGTCTCCGGATTTGATCGATGGAGTTCGCCTGGCACCACTTGCGGTCTATCCCGATGACCGCGGTTACTTTCTGGAAGTGCAGCGCATCGGCCGCGGGTTGGCGGCGGAGTTTCCTGCCAAAAGCACCCAAATCTCAGTAGCCCTCAATTATGCCGGGGCGATCAAAGCATTCCATTTCCACTTGCATCAGACCGATTGCTGGAATCCTGTGAAAGGCTTGCTGCAGGTGGCCTTAGTGGATCTACGGCTGGACTCGGCGACGTTCGGGCTTCGCAATACCATTTACGTCGGACCGCTACGGCCGTGGCAGGTGCTCATTCCGCCGGGGGTCGCACACGGCTATAAAGTGATTGGCGGCGAGGAAGCTCTGATGGTCTACATGACCGACCGGTTTTATAATCCGCAGGATGAAGGGCGGATTCCCTTCGACGATCCCGGCATCAACTACGATTGGGAGACGCAGCGGAAATAATCCGCACCGGTAAGCCGGATGCGCGTGGCGATCGAAGCTGCTTCGCTGTGCCTTTCATCCGGCGGCTTAACGCGCTATACGAGCGAGTTGAGCCTGGCCTTGGCACGTTGTTTTCCCGGCGACCAATTCTTCCTGACTTCCGATCAAACCTTTCATATGCCCGCTGAGGCGCCCGCCAACTTGCAGCCGGGGAGTGGTCCGCGGAATGGGGCGGAGCGGCGTTGGTGGCTGTGGGGCCTATCGAAAGAAGCGGCCCGGTTGCGCGCGGATGTGGTACATGGGCCGGATTTTGCGGTGCCGTATTTGCCTTGGCGACCGAGCGTGCTGACACTGCACGACCTTTCCCCCTGGATGCACCCGGAATGGCACCACGCGGCCGACCGAGTCAGAAGACGGCTGCCGGTGTTATTGAGACTGGGGATTCCAACCATGGTCATCGCGCCCAGCGAGTTAGTCCGGCTGCAAGCAATCGAGCGATTCGGGATTGGGGCTGACCAGATCGTCGCAATTCCGGAGGCCGCATCGCCATGGCTGCAAGCGGTAAATACCGCGCCCTCGCGGCCGTATTTCTTGTTTGTGGGCACGTGGGAGCCGCGCAAGAACCTGCCGGCGTTAGTGGAAGCGTGGCGGGCCGTGCGAAATGACTGTGGAATCGATCTGGTGCTCGCGGGGCGGCGGCGCGCGGACGCGCCAGTGATTAGCCCAGAGCCCGGGTTGCAGATAGCAGGAGAAGTGCCGGACAGTGAGTTGGCGGCATTGTATTCGGGAGCAGTGGCTTTCATCTATCCGTCTCTATATGAAGGCTTTGGACTGCCGGTCCTGGAAGCGATGCAATGCGGCTGCTGCGTGATCACTTCGAGCGCGCTGCGAGAAGCCGGGGGAGATGCAGCGGTTTATGCGGACACGGTAAAGGAACTCATCCAGGCGATGCGCCAGTCTGCCACTCAGCCCGAATGGCTCGCGGAGCGGCGCGCGGGGTCGCAGGCCAGGGCGCGCGAGTTTAGCTGGGAGCGCACCGCTCGCCTGACCCACGCGGTTTACGAGGAGGCGTGCAAACGCTTTGAGCGATGACGGCAAATCGCGCGCGTTGATGATCGCTCCTGAAGCGCCTTATCCTCTGGCCGGCGGCGGCGCGCTGCGCACAGCATCGCTGCTTCATTACCTCGCGACACGCTACGCGGTAGACCTGATCCTTTTTCGCCAGCCGGGAGCGGCTGACCCCGCCAAGGAATTACCCGTGGGACTGGCGCAGCGTTTCTCTGTGATCGATCTGCCACGCCACCGCCGTACGGAGATGGCTCGGCGCGTCCGGAACACAGTCCGCTTGGCCCGGCGCGTCCCTCCGCTGGTCGATCGTTTTTCCGGATTCGAGCGAGAGATAGCCGCAGCCATTGAAGGGCACCGCTATCACGTGGGGGTGATTGAACACTTCTGGTGCGCGCCTTACTGGCAACAGATCCACAACGTCTGTGCGCGCACCGTTCTGGATCTGCACAATATCGAGTCCGTGCTGCATGCCCGCTGCGCCGCAGTGGAAGGAGGCGCGGAACGGTTCGCTCACGGCGTGTTCTGTACAGCTGCCCGGGAATTGGAGCGGAAGTGGTTGCCTTGCTTTTCTGAGGTACTGACTACCTCCGCGCTAGACAGTAAATTGGCTTTGGAACGCGCTCCAGGAGCCCGAGTTTGCATTTATCCCAATGCCATCCCCTTGCCGCCAGTACCGCAAATCGAGCGCGAAGAGGTTGTGGTCTTCTCCGGAAATCTGGAGTATCATCCGAACGTTTCCGCGGTGCGGTTTTTCCGGCGGGAAGTATGGCCCATTTTGCGGGAGCGGTGGCCCCAACTCGTTTGGCGGTTGGTGGGCAAGAACCCACAGGGAGTGAAGGCCTTGACCTCTGGTGATTCGCGCATCGAACTGTGCGGTCCCGTACAGAACGCCATTCCCGAACTGGCACGAGCCAAAGTCGCCGTGGTCCCTTTGCTGGCGGGCACGGGAACTCGATTGAAGATCCTGGAAGCTTGGGCTGCGTGTTTACCTGTGGTTTCCACGAGGCTCGGCGCAGAAGGTTTGGGGGTTTGTGATGGAACACACCTCCTCCTGGCGGATGGTGCATCGGCTTTCGCCGCTGCGGTTTCGCGACTGCTGGAATATTCCACTCTGCGGGACCAACTCGGCCGGGCTGGGAGGCTCCTTCTAGAACGGGAATTTACGTGGGAAAAAGCTTGGCGAAGTTTGGATTTATAACACACTGTAATAGTACGTTCGTCCGCTATACTGGTACCACTAATGCGTTTTGCCGTTGATGCCCATGCCATCGGCCGCCATCTAACGGGGAACGAAGTCTATATTCGCAGCTTGCTGGGAGCGCTAGCGACCCAAGTCGCGAACTGTGACCTGTTGGCGTACGTTTCCGCGGACGAGGCCGTTCAATCTCTTCCAAGCCGCGTTCGTGCCCGGCGTGTCGCCCGTAATCCCTTTGTCCGTTTAGGCATCGATCTGGCCACTAAGGTGTGGCAGGATCGGCCGGACCTTCTGCACGTCCAGTACACCGCCCCTTTGGGTTGCCCGGTACCCGTGGTCGTCACTGTACACGACGTCAGTTATCTGGAACACCCCGAATATTTCACGCGCGCCAGTTCCTTGCAGTTGCAGTGGACCGTTCGCCGCACGGTGCGCCGCGCCGCACGCGTATTGACCGTCAGCGAGTTTTCCCGCTCGTCCATTTTGAAGGCATACGGCGATCTGGATGAGGCGAAAGTGGTAGCTGTGCCGAATGCAGCCGCACCGGAGTTTCGACCATTGCCGCGCGAGACGGCGGCTGCCAAGGTCCGGGAACGGTTTGGTATTGCTGCGCCATTCCTCCTCACGGTAGGGGATTTGCGGCCGCGCAAAAACCAGGTTGGATTGATACGCGCATTCACGCGGCTGATACGCGCCTACCCCCAAGTGAAGCACCATCTGGTCCTGGCGGGTAAAGAAACCTGGTTCGCCGAACGCGTACACCATGCGGCGCGCGAATCCGGAGTGGCGGATCGAATCAACTTCCTGGGATTTGTGACTGACCAGGAACTGCTGCACCTCTACAACGCCTGCGATGTCTTTGCTTTTCCCTCGTTCTACGAGGGCTTCGGGCTACCTGCGCTGGAGGCCATGGCTTGCGGGCGCGCCGTTGTATGTTCGAACACTTCGGCGCTGCCCGAGGTGGTGGACAGCGCCGCTCTTCTGTTCGATCCATACTCTACGAACGAAATCGTCCTGGCGATGGCTGATCTCCTGTTAGATGCGGAACTGAAAGCCCGCATGGAACGTCTGGGATTGCAGCGGGCGGCGCATTTCAGTTGGCAAAAGACGGCCCAAAAGACGCTCGAAGTTTTCTACGAAGTGGCCGAGGCCTCCCGTCCGGTGCGGCGCACGGCCGTGGCTCATCGATGACTCCCAGTCACCGTTTCTTTCTGGTCGCAGTTGTTCTTGGCGGTCTCGCACAAGGCGCGACGGACCAGCCCGTTGCCTTCCGGGACGAATCGTTGCGCTATGCCGTGAACTGGCCGAGCGGGCTGAGTCTGGGGGAAGCGAGCCTTTCCTCCCGCCGCTCGGGCGCTGGTTGGGAGTTCGATTTCACCTTGGATGCCGGCATTCCGGGGTTTCCGATAGCCGACCGTTTTCACTCCGTGACTGATGGGAACTTGTGTTCGCAGGAATTCGAGCGGGATACCCGGCACGGGAGCAAGAAGAGTAGCGAGAAGAGCACATTCGATTACCGCGACGGCTTCGCCCATCGCAAAACGGCGAATGGCGGGACCAGCGACGTCGGAATCCCCGCACGCTGCGCCATGGACGCCCTGGCTTACCTGTACTCGGCGCGGAATGCGCTAGCCCGTGGGAGCGTCCCCCAGCCCGACAAGCTCTATTTCGGATCCGCGTACGCGGTACGCCTGGAGAACATCGGGCAGCAGAGCGTTACCGTTGCCGGCAAGCCTACCGAGTCAGACCATGTGACAGTGCACCTCCAGGGCCCCGCCTCCAATTCGACGTTTGAGATATTCTTTGCGCGCGATGCCGCACGGACCCCGCTCCTGGTCAAGATTCCTTCCGGCGTGGGGACGATTTCGCTGGAGCTGGCGCGGTAGTGCGCGTAGCTTTTTTCTCGCCGCTGCCGCCGGCGCGCAGCGGAATCGCCGATTATGCCGAAGCGCTCATAGAAGCGATGCGGCCTCTGGTTGATCTGGAGGTCTTTTCCAGCGCGGCCCAAGCCTACGATCCCGCGCGATTCGATATTGCCCTCTATCACGTGGGTAATAACGCGTATCACGATTTCGTGTATGAGGCTGCTCTGCGGTATCCCGGCGTGGTGGTGATGCACGAATCCAATCTGCACCATCTCATGGCCGATCTGACAATCAAGCGCGGCGACTGGGACACTTATGTAGCGGAATGCGAATATAACGGTGGCAGCGCTGCGCGCGCATTCGCCGACCGCGTGCGCAAGCTGGAGATCGGGCCCGATTACGAAGGCTTGCCGATGACGCGCCGTATTCTGGAATCGGCGCGCGCGTTGGTGGTGCACAGTCATTTTCTGGAGCAGGAGATGCGCTCTGCCGGGTTTGCGGGGCCAATTGGCGTGATCCCGCACGGGGCGTGGATACCACCGGGGGACCGCAACGGTTATCGGCACCGGCTGGGGCTTGATGACGCTCAGCCACTCATTGGTGTTTTCGGATTTCTCAAACCCTACAAGCGAATTGCGGAATCGTTGCGAGCCTTTGGGCGGCTCGTCCGCTTGTCTCCCGAGGTGCGCATGGTTCTCGTGGGTGAGCCCCATCCCGAGTTGCCGCTTTCGGGGATGATCCGGTCCATGGAACTCTCCGCGCAGGTCCGCGTCCTGGGCTTCACCCCGATAGAGGACTTCGTAGGATATCTGAGCGCGTGCGATATCGTGCTGAACCTGCGCTTTCCCACCGTTGGCGAGAGTTCGGGAACCCTTTTGCGCTCGCTAGGCTTGGGTAAGGCGGTGCTGGTTTCCGAGATCGGATCCTTCCAGGAGTTTCCGGACGATGTCTGCCTCAAAGTACCGCCAGGGCCGGGCGAGGAAGACCTCATTTTCGAGTACCTGAACCTGCTTGTCTCGCGACCCGATCTGGCCCGGGAATTAGGCAATCGTGCGCGCGATTATGTGGCGCGAGAGTGCAACTGGAACGTGGTGGCGCAGCGCTACGCGCGATTCCTCGAGGCGGTTGTGCAAGGACGCGAGTACCGCGACGAGGCGGCAGCCAAGCCACCGCCCGCCCCCGAGCCACTCGGACCGGACGTCCCGGAATACCTCCACGGCTGGGCAGCGGATCAGGAAGCGCGCCAATATTTCGAAAATCACGAGACGCGCCTGGCCAAGACCCTGGAGATCACACCGCGCGGCGGTCCTTGCGATCGAATCCTGGAGATGGGCGCCTA